>Ga0099364_10009588_pt1 | contig 13418 bp, 14 predicted proteins | sample TergutTh196P3_FD_73070 | JGI IMG/M metagenome (GOLD analysis project Ga0099364, IMG submission 73070) | Microcerotermes parvus P3 segment gut microbial communities from Pointe-Noire, Republic of the Congo - Th196 P3 | ecosystem: Host-associated > Arthropoda: Insects > Digestive system > Gut ...
GTCCACTGGCAATTCACCACCCACGACGCTCGAATCAAATTGGACTCCGTGTACCCGAAATTTCACTTCGATAACGAATGATTATATTTTTAGTCAACTTCAACTTTTAGGCTGGACACAGCACTAGTGCCTTGTAAAAATTAAAAATTGGGATGCCCTTCACGGAATCCGGTGACGGTCACAGCGTGGCCGCCCTACCTTGATCCCAAGTTTTAATATTTACAGAGCGGTAGTATAAATCTCGATTTCCCGCAAATCCACGACGGTGGGCATGTCTTTACCGTCGCGTGCCACAGGGTCGTTCGCAATCAATCCCGCCGTTGTCTTCAGAATGACGAGACGGAACTGCGACGCCTTGACGGGCTTGTCGAACCGCACGACAAAAGCGTTCGTGTCGTCAATCCATGAATACACTTTGCTGTAAGGTGCATCGGCAAACTCAGACACAGGGATCGGTGTTCGGAGTTCCTTGACGGTTATCCATTGATTCGAGTCGTCAAGGCACTGCACGTCGAAATCCAACAAATGCCGCTGATTCGGCTGGACGTTGCCGTTGGAAACAACCCAAATGCGGTCTTTGCCGTCCAGTGCCATCGATGCATCCTGGACGTACACCCAGGCGTCAAACCAATCGAAACCGCCTCCTCTCATGCGAGCTGTCATAAAATCGGGGTCAAACATGACGATATTCCCGGGATTTCCGGGCGTGATGGAATAAACGTTATCCTTTGAGTCCACGGCAACCGCATGGTTCAACACACTGCCATCCTGGTCTTGCATTCTTCTTCCCGCGCCAATCGCTGTGAACAGTTCCCCCGAGGGCGCAAACTTGAACAGTTCCGCCGTCTCCGCCGCGTGTAGCAGGAAATTTCCCCGGGAGTCCACGTCCAAGTCCTGACATGCCGCTACAGGAACTGACAATGGAATGCGATTTGCGATTTCGCCCGACGCCGCATCAATCAGCACAATCTCTTCCGTGCCTCCTTCCCGCACTCCGCCATCTCTGATGCGCCCTTGTCGGGCCACCACGGCAATCATGTCTTTCCCTGCCCGAAGACAGTTACTTAACGCATACGCGTTCGGAATCTTGATGCGTTTGTCGAGTTTCCCGTCATTCATGTACTTCAAAACCTCGCCCGCTTCGTTGTACATGCCGAGGCGGTAATGGAGCGTTCCCAGGAGCGATTCGCTGCGTTTGACGGCTTCGAAGTTCCGTTTCATCATGTAGTCAAACTTCTGACGCCCCATAATCCAGAAATCCCATTCGTTGACGAAGAATTTGATGTGGTCATGTCCCTTGCTTCTGGCATACGCCTCAAACCGGTCTTGAAGCGAGAAGAGCATTTCGCCGGTCCATCCATACGGATGCCGCGCAATCCAATCGATGTTTGCACCACACTCGTCAATAAACTGTTCGAGATAGGGTGTTTCAAAAAAGCCGAACGCTCCGATTTTCACGCCCGGAAAATTCGCGTGAACATGGTCGGCAACGGAATTGAGGAGCTTCGCGAACCCTTTGATGGTGCGGGCGGTCAAATCAGGCTCATTCAGGAGTTCGATGTAGGGGACGCGTAATCTGTACTCGGGCGTACCCTTCGTGCCGTTGGTATATTTCAGGAACGCATCGATCTCGTCGATGATATCGGCAATGGCCTGTTCGCTCGGATTATACCAGCTTGAACCGTCCGCCCAGACCCATGACTGTCCGCCCTGGAACCCGTTGAACAAAGCGACGGGAATCAATTCAAGCTCTTCAAGCAATTTTAAATTCCTGTCTGTTCTGGTGAAATCATACTCGCCACGCGCCGTGGCGCAACTGATGTCGAAACGACCGAGTGCTCCCCGGAGATTGAGGGCTTTGTAATTTTCAAGCGCCAGCCCCTGGAGCGGCGTGAACCCCGGACAGTCATGTGCCCCGTGCAAACCGAACAAGCTCGCGGAAACCGTGTTGGTGGTCTTGTTGAAATCCACATCGATGGTGACTTCGCCCGCTTTGTCCTTGAGTATCGCCTTCTTTGCGGTGGAGTTCCCGCCGAGCCAGCGGAAGACGTTTGCGTAATACTTTCCAAAGTCTTTCCAGTCGCCGAACTTCGACGACACTTCGTCGTTCGCGAAAATCGAGGAACTGAGAGCGGCACGTCCCTTGCCGAGTTGCCAGACCGTCAACACCGGATTCCCGGCGGGGGACTCCAGCACCACAACGGCCTCTTTCTTCGGGGTGGTCTTGAAATTGCTGCCGAGTACCGGGACACTGCTCCAATCCAACCCTTTCACGATCGGATGCCGGGACTGGTCGGCGGCAACCTTCGGCGTGAACGGCCGTTTGTCCGCAACTGTCTCAATTTCAGGATTCCGCCAGTCTTCCGTCAGGGCATACGTTCCCTGCTGCTGTTCTTGAACAACATGCTTTTTGGCAAGCCTTCAAGTCCTTGTCCAATGGATGTCCTTTCATTATAATGTCAAACAATAGACTTGTTCGGAAACCCAGAAATGTAATTGCCCATTTTTCCAAAAATCAACAATATGGGTAGTTTGGGCAGAAATCTATTGAGTTTCCGAATAAGTCTAATCAATGACCACCACAAAAGAAACACGCCCCGAATTCACAAAGGAACAGATAAAATGACTCCAAAGTATAAATTTGAAACACGACAACTTCACGCCGGCCAGGAAACGCCTGATCCCGCGACAGACGCCCGAGCCGTACCGATTTATGCGACGACGTCTTACGTTTTCAAGGATTGTGCGCAGGCAACCGGAAGATTTGCATTGACCGAAGATGGCAACATTTACACGCGGCTGATGAACCCGACTTCGGATGTGTTCGAGCGGCGTATTGCGTCGCTTGAAGGCGGCGTTGCCGCGCTTGCAACGGCTTCCGGTGCGGCGGCGGTGACGTATGCCATCCAGAATATCGCCCTCGCGGGGGATCATATCGTTTCCGACAAGCGCATTTACGGCGGCACGTACAACCTTTTTGCCCATACCCTTCCCGATTGCGGAATCACGACGACATTCGTTGACGGCGGTGATCCGGCAAATTTCGAGAACGCCATCTGCGGGAACACCAAGGCGTTGTTCGTCGAAACATTGGGCAATCCCAATTCCTCCATCGTCGATATTGACGCGATTGCGGACATCGCACACAGGTACGGCATTCCGCTGATCGTTGACAATACTTTTGCAACGCCTTTTCTCTTTCGCCCGATTGAGCATGGTGCCGATGTTGTCGTGCATTCGGCGACCAAGTTCATCGGCGGTCACGGAACCGCGCTCGGCGGCGTGATGATCGATTCGGGAAAATTCGATTGGGCGGCCAACGATAAATTTCCCGGCCTTTCCCAACCGAATCCGAGTTATCATGGCGTCGTGCTGACTGAAGCCGCAGGGAATCTTGCATATATCACCAAGGCGCGAGTGACGATCATGAGGGATACCGGCGCGACCCTTTCGCCGTTTCATTCGTTCCTGTTCCTGCAAGGTCTGGAAACCTTGTCGCTTCGTGTGGAACGGCATGTGGAAAACGCGCTGAAGGTCGTTGACTACCTGGCCAATCACCCGCAAGTGGAATCGGTCAATCACCCCGCCGTCAAAACCCATCCGAGCCATGCCCTGTATCAACGGTATTTCCCGAACGGAGCGGGATCGATTTTCACCTTTGAAATCCAGGGTGACATGGAGCGGGCGAAGGCCTTCATTGACAAGCTGGAGTTGTTTTCGCTGCTTGCAAACGTTGCCGACGTAAAGTCTCTTGTGATCCATCCGGCAAGCACGACGCATTCCCAGCTCAGTGAGATGGAACTGGCGGATCAGGACATCAAGCGGAACACCATTCGCCTGTCCATCGGGACGGAGCATATCGACGACATTATCGCTGATTTGGACCAGGCGTTTCGCGGCGTCATTTGACTGCGCAGTCGTATCAATACCTCGGCGTGGGCGGAGTGTAGTTGGAAATATCGATACTGCGGAACCATTCGATTGTCTTTCGCAGGCCGTCGCGGAGCGGCGTGGCCGGCTCCCAGCCGAGTTTTTGCTTTGCCAGCGTAATGTCAGGCCGCCGACGGGTTGGATCGTCTTCCGGGAGCGGTTTTTTGACGATTTCCGAGTGGTTGCCTGTCTGTTCAATGACCATTTCAGCCAGTTCGAGCATCGTAAATTCGACGGGATTGCCCATATTGACCGGCCCGATGAAATCCGAATCGTTCTCCATCATTTTGATCAACCCCTCGACCAGATCATCGCGGTAGCAAAACGACCGCGTTTGCGTCCCGTCGCCGAAAATCGTGATCGGTTCGCCGGTCAGAGCCTGGCGGATAAAATTCGAGACCACCCGTCCGTCGAACGGATGCATGCGCGGCCCGTAGGTGTTGAAAATTCGCACAACGCGGATCGGCATGTTGTGCATGCGCCGGTAGTCCATAAACAGGGCTTCGGCAGCCCGTTTGCCCTCGTCGTAACAGGCACGCGGACCGATGGGGTTGACCGAGCCGCGATAATCTTCCGTTTGCGGATGCACTTCCGGGTCGCCATAGACTTCACTGGTCGATGCCTGCAAAATTTTCGCCCGGCAGCGTTTGGCCAGTCCAAGCAGATTGATCGATCCGGCCAATGACGTTTTCATCGTCTTGACCGGGTTGTACTGGTAATGTCCCGGCGCGGCGGGGCAGGCCAGGTTGTAAATTTCGTCAACCTCCAGAAACAGCGGCAAGGTGACGTCGTGCCGGATCAGCTCGAAGTTCGCGCATGGCACCAAGTGCAAAATGTTCGACTTCTGGCTTGTAAAAAAGTTATCGACGCAGATGACGTCGTGCCCCTGCTCGACGAGCGTTTCGCAAAGCCGTGAGCCGATAAACCCGGCACCGCCGGTGACAAGAATCCGTTTGATACGTGACATAGGTTACTCCTTGCTCAATTGTTCGATCATGTTTCCTAACAGTCCAAGCGGCAGGCCAACAACATTGGATTCGCTGCCTTCGATGATTTCGAGCCAATCGATGCCGTCTTGATAACCGAAAGCACCGGCCTTGCCTTTCCATTGGTGCGTGGCCAGGTACGCTTCGAGTGACTCATCGGTTAATTCGCGCATGGACAAAACCGTGCGTTCCACTTCAACGAGCGTTTCACCCGAAGCCGTGTTGATCAGGCACAAGCCGCTCAAGGTTTCGTGCCGCCTGCCGCCGAGGAACCGCAACATGCGTCGCGCGTCGTCGATATTTTGCGGCTTGCCGAGGATTTTGCCCTCACACACGGCCACCGTATCACAGCCAATGACAACCACCGGGCGGCGTTCCGCATCCCCGAACGCGATTTCACCGCGCCGAATCAATCCGGCCACCTCACCGGCCTTTTGCCGGGCTTGCCGCGCGACGTATTGCTCCGGTGTTTCGCCTTCGCAAATGGCGTCTTCCGCCGCGTCCGAAGCCGCAATGACATCAAAGCGAAACCCGGCCCCGGCCAGCAACTGCCGCCGTCGCGGTGACGCACTGGCCAAAACCCAGTGATAACAGGTGTTATTCAACATCGGCTATTGCAAATCATGTTTAATATTTCTCGCAGGCAGCGCAAATGACCAATTCTACAGCACAATGTCATGAAAGCGGGGGTGTATTCAAATTGTCACCGTGCCAGCAATTCAATACAACCTGCGTTTCCACAGTACCGATTATCGAATCCGGCTTTTTTCCAGTAATTCCTCCGGTGACCAAGCTGTGGTAAAATAAAGGCATGAAGTATCAACCATTGCAACATTTGCCCCGTCTCCGCTCCGATGCGGCGAACCAATCCCCTGAACCACCGGTTGCCCTCGTTGCGGCACCGATGAAACGACGCCGTTTTTCAACACCGATTGCGGCAAGTCCTCCGGTTTCATCCAGGGAACAGGCACCGATGTTTCAACGACCAGGATGACCTCGGATTTATCCTTTGTGATGTCGGAAAGCTTCGTACTGTTCGGACCGTTGGAAATTGTGTCCGGCCCAATGATCATCTGGTATGGGGACAAGCCTTTTGCCGTCTCTTCCGCAGGTCGGCTCGGACAATGATAATTCCTTGGCATCTGGTCGTGGAATTGCGAATTATATGGGCTATCCCATGGCTCGTCAAGGTGAATTTCATCGTAAAGCCGTTGCTTCTCAATGTATGGCAAGAGCAAAACCCGCCAACTGTGCAGGGGATTTCCTTCCGCATCCGTCGTGTACGCGGGCGGGAATGATTTGTACGTATCTTGATAATTCCACAAAGCGCAAGCAAGCTGTTTCGGAACACATTGCATTCGCTTTGCCGCTTCGTGTGCTTCATGAGCAACATGATATAAAAGTGCGAAAGAACCCCCAAGTAACAAGAGAATAACAATACAACCGAGTCTTGAAAAGAGGCGTTTTCGCTTCTTTTCTTGAATTTCGCCGGTTTCAATGGGTTGGCTGTCGGACATGATTGTATCTGTTCTGTTTGCGGTGGTACGCTGTGATTGCATTGCTATCCGGTCACTGTGCGCCACTCACGCCGTGACCACCCTGACTTGAAACCCTTCGTGTTTCTTCTCGCCTTCGTGGTGAAAAAGAAACGGCGGTCACGGATGATTGCGCTGGTGGCACACATGACCGCCATTGTCTTCTTTATACCTCATTTCCACCGGGAAAACAACCCCACGATGAGCGCAGAGTGCAGAATGCAGAATGTAAAGTGCAAAGTTCAAAACGCAAAGTTCAAAGTTCAAAGTGCAAAGTATTCCGCTCCTAACTCCTAGCCACTAGCGGTCAAGTGAAAGGATTCGTGGGACAGTTGTGAAGGGGAATTCGTGGGACAGTCGATGACAAATTATAATGTTTTCAAAAAACGTTTTTGACATACTTTTTCAATGGTTCATTCCCAATGGTAATTCAACATGACAAACAAAAACCAGCCGCGATGTCGCGGACAAACGTCGGCGCATGGTTGCCGCGTATCGGGCGGGAGGTTCGTTCCGTGAAGTTGCGAAAGAGTTTGGCGAAACCAAATCCACCGTTCAGCGATGGGTCGCATTCGCCCAAGGCAAGCGACTTGATCGCATTGACTTTCATGACAAAAAATCCGGCCCGAAGAAACCCAAAAACAAGTCCACCGCCAAGCTCGAAAAACGTGTCCTCCAACTTCGCAAACACCTCAAGGAAAAAAGCATCCTCGGACTTTACGGTGCCGATGCGATCCGCAGCGAAATGCTTCGGCGAGGCGATCACGACGTGCCCACGAGCCGAACCATCGGCAACATCCTCAAACGAAATGGAATGCTTGACAGTCGAACCCGCATGCGTCGACCGGCACCACCGCCGGGCTGGTATTTGCCAGGTTTGCAACAACGAAAACATGAACTCGACAGCTTTGACATCATCGAAGGTTTGTACCTGCACGGCGGCCAGGAAGTTCAGTTCCTCAATGGAATTTCGCTGCATGGATGCCTGCTGCATTCGATGGCGATGGCAACGATTACTGCGGAAAACGCGGTACTTGCGTTGATCGGGCATTGGAAACAATTCGGGTTGCCGAAGTATGTGCAATTCGACAACGACATGGTTTTTCAAGGACCACGAAAGCAAAACGCGATTGGAAAGGTCATACGACTTTGCTTGTCGTTGAAAGTGATTCCTGTTTTTACAACGCCTTATGAACAAGGTTTTCAAGGCAAGATCGAACGGTTCAACCGCGAACTTCAGGAAAAATTCTGGCGACGCAAACGATTCAAAAACATGAAGGACGTCGAAAAACATTTGGCGGAATATGTTCAGGCACACAGGCTCGCGCATCAAGCGGAAATCGTAATGGCACCGCGACGGCGACCATTCCCGAAACGATGGCAACGTGACGATGCCAAGCCACCGCGTGGGAAGATGATTTACCTTCGCCGAACGGACGGATCGGGGCGTGTGCGATTTTTGGAAAGGGAGTTTGCCGTGTGCGAACATTGGATCAACCGGCTTGTCCGGGCGGAGGTGAATTGGGATGAAGGCAAGGTTCATTTTTTCGCCTTGCGCCGCGCCGATTGGAAAACACAACGCTTGTTGAAAACGATGATGTTTTCATTGACGAAAAAAACAACTTGCGATTGAAAATGTCAAAAAATACCACTTTACGAAAACACAAAAAGGAAAGCATTCGCGGGACACCCGATGACAAAATTCCCCTTCGCGACTGTCCCACGAATCCTTTCACTTGACCACTAGCCACTAGCCACTTCCCCCGTCTCGACAACCTTCACGCCGCCGCGCGGTGTTGCTTTGAGCATAAAAGCCATCGATGCGAGCAAAAAATGCTAAGGCTTGAGTAAAAAAGGCAACACGTTGTGTAAAAAAGGCAACGTTTCATGGCTTTTAGCCATCGATTTACGCCTAAAAGCCATCGATTCACGCCTAAAAGCCATCAATTCTGGCATTTTATCCATCGATTCATGGCTTTTAGCCGTCGATTCATGGCTTTTAGCCATCGGTTTTGGCACTTCAGGCTGCGATTTTCACCAAGACGCAAAGGGGGCACAAGATTTTGTTTTTGTTTTTGGATTCTCTGCGTTCTTTGCGCCCTCTGCGTGAAATTCTCTTGTTTTCACCACGAAGGACACGAAGGAACACGAAGATTTTTTATTGGTTGCGGATTTTGAACGAAAATCGATGAAATAATTTTTTATCCCCCCATTGATTTAATACTATAGTCTGTTAATGTAGTTTTTATGGGGGTGAAATCCCCATTGCTTGTAACACGCGAAAATAATCACATACCGTTGTTTCAAGCAAAACAATGGATCGTAAATTTCCTGGAGATTTACGACGGCATTTCTGTATTGACAGATTACTTACCAACACAAGCGCGATCATGGCAACCAATGAACTTGGGAGCAATGTTTCGCGTCTGTTGGTAAGGGCCGTGATTAGCCTTCGCGTGGGACGCATTATGAACATGCTCCCTTTTTCTATGCGCAGATTTTTCTTGCATAAAGTTGGGGAGAGGTTCTTCCTTTAAGTCTGTCGGAATTAGTTTTGCGGGTGCGTATTCGCTTTTCCGGCAAACAAACTGTCTAACCAAGGTTTAAGGTGACAAAATGACGTATGTGAAACCAAAGATTGTTGTTCATGGCGAAGGCGATGCGGCTGAGTGGGCAGTACCCCAAAAGCCAATCTCCCAAGAAGCCGTTTTCCAAACACGGCATGTCGCGATGAGCGTTTGTACCGGGTCCAGTTGCAAATGCATGAGTGGTCAGGCCAAAGTGTAGGGTGAATGGTAATCTCGTGTAACTGAAGTGATGTCGTAATATTTTTTAATCTTTCGGCATTGCGAAGGAGCTGTGACTAAATCTCACGCTCCTTTTGTTGTTTTTTTGTCGAATAAGTATCTTGGAGCGAGTTTTCATGCACACTGTTGGAAAGTATATTTACGACCCGAATCGCCTCATTTTTTATCAAAATGGATATGACACCCAGACTGTTGAAAAGATAATCAAGCCAAACGATCATTATGAAAGTTTATTTGAAAAACTTAGTGCCTATAATGCCGACGAAATACAAATCAAGCCAGGTGCATTGCACAGGGCAGGAATATGTTTGACAAATAATTGCAATTTCCGTTGCAACTATTGTGTTGACTCTTCTGTTGATGGGAATGAGGAACTACTCACCATCGAAGACATAATAGTGTTCGTAAGCGATGTAATGAAGCGATGGACAATCAATAAACTTTTGGGAAGAGCAGAAGAGCCGTTACGTCTGAATTTTACTGGCGGTGGAGAGCCGACCTATAACTGGAACTTATTTACAAATGCTGTTCTTCAAATTAGACAAAAATGTCTTGACAATAATATTTCATTTCACTTGGGAATTACGACTAACGGCTTGTTGGATGACTTACAACGTGTTTTTATAGCGAAAAAATGCGATTCTGTAATGGTATCCTATGACGGAATACCAGAAATCCAAGAGAGAAACCGGCTGTGCGTCCACGATTCTCGAACTTCGGAATCTGTTGAAGAAACGATTCGTTTTTTCTCGAAAGTGCCGATAAATTTGACTGTCCGAACAACGATATGGCAAAGCGACTTTTGTCGTCTCAAGGAGATAGCAGATTACGTATTTGGAAACTTCGGCACGTCTGTAGAGTGGAGTATTCTACCCGTGATTCCCACAGGTCGCGCAATGAACCGGGTGCGAAAGGAGCATGAAAAATTTAGCAAATCTGATTTTCTGACTTCTTATCTCAATTTTGTTGAATATGCAAGAGACAAATATGGCTCTGTTAGTATTAGTACGCCTGTCTTTCAAGGTACTCTCAATACTTTTTATTGTGGCGCAATATCAGTTTATAGCGGTTGTCCATGGCTCATGCCGGACAGGACAATTATCACCTGTATCGAATCATGCGACGTTAAAACAACAATAGGAAAAATTGAAGGAAATGAGGTTGTCTATTTCGAGAAATGTGCAGATCCTCTTTTCAAGGTCTATCAGCAAAAATTCGATGAATGCCGATCATGTATTGCTTATCGGTTCTGCAAAGGCGGTTGCCCCGTCCGACACTTAGCAAATAGAAATGCCAGAACAACAATGGATGATTGGGAATGTACCATGATACAAAAATACTGGACTTACATTTTTGAAAATATCCTAGAGGGCAAAGAATGTCTTGGCTGGTGCGTTAAGCCCGTTGAGATTGATGGTTTGGAAGGCATTGAAGTATTGAAATTAACGAAAGTGTAAAGGAGGTTTCCATGAAACTCAATGGCATTGAGATTATTCTCCAACAAGTGAACATGGAGCAGGTGGATGGAGTATTCATAATTCATAATCCTGCTTCAAAAAAGGTCATTCAGTTTAATGAGACTTCGTCATACGTTTGGAAAATCATACTCGAATATGAAAAAGTTGGTGATGATTTAGATACTTCTCATATTTTCCATAAAATATTGGAAGCATTTGTCATACAAGAAGATATGAAGCAAGATGTCTGCCAAGATATCGAGAAAATTCTTCAGGATTTTTTTGACTCTGGATTACTCCAGAAACAATCCGTATTTCACACGTGAGAATTCGTGGCCGGAACCCTTCGTGGTTCTTCGCGTCTTCGTGGTGAATAAAACCGCACTTACGTAATACTCCCGCCGATCAAAAACTTTCCAGCCGCTTGTATTTCTCGCAAGGCGGGCTGGGTAGCTGCATGGGGCATGCGGATTCGTTTGCACACCATTCCACGACTCTGTGCTGGATCGCTCGCGGCGCACCGCTTGTCTACACGCCGTTCAACCCCGTTGTGACATGGAGCATCACGAAAGGCGGTTCGATCCGGGGCGGCCAAACGGTAAGCGAAATGGCGAAGGGTGCCAACATCATCGGGCATTTCCCGGAACAGCTTGTCGGCACGAACAATCAAGCGGTTCCGTCCTACAAAGAGCGTCTCGAAGCGGCGAAGGATTACCAGAGCGCGATCATGTTCCTCAACTCTAAGGGAAAGGAACTCGCCGATGAGATCATCCAATGCTGCGCCGCCGGGTTGTCCGTTGCACTTGGTAATTCCACTGCTGTAAGCGGTTCCACCACCGATTCCAACGGCGTCAAGGTTGCCGTCATTCGCGGCTCATGGGCACACGCCACCCATTTCACCGCCTATCGCGTGGTGCGCGGGACGGAATACATCGGGTGGGTCAACTCGCACGGCGAACGGTACAAATCCTCCGACGAAGGCGAACCCGCCGATATGTGCTGGATGTCCCGCTCACTTGTTGAACAGTTCGTTACCACTGCACCGGCTTATGGTTCGCCTTACGTAATCCTGCCCGAATCGGTGACGAAACCGGATACCTCGCACTACGTCAAAACGAGAATCCCGTTCCCGGTCAATTGGCGGTTCTAAAACTTGCCACATTCCCTGCCATAACTGTCGTAAACGCCGTGATCGGTGTCGAAACGCATGACGATCATCGTTGACGAATCGACACCGTCCGGAAAATGCTGAATGAAATCGTCACGCCAGATTTTTCTTCGTGACGCGGAATCGCTCAACAGTTCAACCTTGCCGAACAACCGGAATTCCGTCATCTCATCCATGTCGTAACCGTAAATGGCGGCTTTCGGGTTGTTTCGGAGTTGGGCGATTTTGCTTGATTCCGTTGCGGTGGCAAACCAGAGGGAGTCAACATCGTCTTTGGCGGCAACGAGCAACACCCGGACATCCGGCCAATCACCGGCACCGAACGTCGCAAACGAAACGAACGGACTCTTTTCGAGCATTTGAAGGACACGCGATTTGGTTTGTGCAGCGTCGAGGATGGTGGGATTCATGTGACTCTCCAAAATAAGGAAGATTCCAATCAATGATCCCATGGTATCGCGAAACGTTCAAACGGTCAAGTCCCGACGACTATTTCGATAACAATTTTTCAATGATGACGGTGTGGTTTCATGCCGCCATGATCTATGGATAACATTTTATGACACGATTCAGCGATTATTTTTACGCTTCGATTCCGAGCGTATGTCTTGCGATCCCATTTGCCCAATTTTTGCCCGACCTCAGCTTCTTGCAAGGCATTGAAAAACTCGGTATCGTCGGCATCCTTGCCGCCGGAATCCTTTTCTTCGTTTCCGAACGACGCAGTTTCATTGCGAAAAGTGCGGAGCGGCTTGTGGAAGTTGACCGCCGCCTCTCAACGCTCGAAAACCAAGTGGCCACGGGCAACGACCGCGTTGTCCACATTCTCGGCGAGCAGTTGGCGACCTTGAACGAGATCAAGAACGGTCAATCGGAAAACTTTACTCGCATGTGGCAACTGGCACTTGGAAGCATCAACAGGAGAACCAGCGACTATGATGATCAAAATGAGCTTCAAGTCGATGAAGAAAAACTTCTTCGACCGGAAAAAGATCAAACGCCGGGTTGACGTTCGCACGAGAAGAGTTCTCTCCAAATTCGGGTCGTTTGTGCGGCGTTCGGCGCAACATTCCATTCGACCGAGCAACAACACCTCGCGACCCGGCCACCCGCCGTTCAGTCATTCGGGCAAACTGCGGAAAAAGATTTACTTCATGTTCGACCCGAAACGACGCAGCGTTGTCATCGGCCCCATCATCTATCCCGGCAAAACCGGCAGGGCATTACCCGCACTCGAATACGGCGGGAAAACCGACATGCCAAGCGGCGATACCGTCAAGATCGAAGCGCGCCCATTCATGGGTCCTGCTTTTTCAAAAAACCTCGTGATTGTCCCGGCTTTGTGGTCGGGCACGATCAAGTAATTATCAAGGAGGCCATTAATGGCACTAAAAGAATTCCGCCTTGGCATCAAAGGCAAAATGTATTACGGAACAGCGGGATCAACCGGCATTCCGACGAAAGAACTCTCGAACATCACTGATGTCACGATTACCCTCGACGCAAGTGAGGCGGATGTGACCAGTCGGGACAAC
>Ga0099364_10009589_pt1 | contig 13418 bp, 8 predicted proteins | sample TergutTh196P3_FD_73070 | JGI IMG/M metagenome (GOLD analysis project Ga0099364, IMG submission 73070) | Microcerotermes parvus P3 segment gut microbial communities from Pointe-Noire, Republic of the Congo - Th196 P3 | ecosystem: Host-associated > Arthropoda: Insects > Digestive system > Gut ...
AGAGGGAAAGGGCGGGAACAATTTCAGGAAAGTTTTCCTGAAATTGTCCCTGAATCCCCTCTTCTGGGTGAAACCCACGCTGCATTTTTCAGATGCCACGCGCTGCACTTTTCAAATGCCGCCCGCACATTTTCTAGCAGTGCTTCCACTGGTCGGAGTAGAGTAGAGCCTTTCAAAATTGTGCGGACAGTGTAACATACTTTCAGGACGATTGCAAACAATCCCCACGCTCTATTCCGCTACACATTTTCCGGCAATTCCTGTGCCAGAAAACAGATGTTTTAGAAATTTGTCGTATACGCTTTATAATAAACGACTTACGACGATTGAACCGGAACCGCTCCTCTCGGCGAAGTGTTGCAAAATGATACAAATGGCGAGTTATTTTGCGTCATTTTACCGCTGCTGCATCAAATCCAACACTTCCTCGAACGAAAACGCAGGACGATAGTCCGGTTCGTCCCGAAACTTCACATGCAAACGCCCCCAATATCCCGGATGATACTGGCAATTTATGTCCAGCCAATTCGTGATCATCAACTTCTCCGCATCGCTTAACCTCAAATCAGGATGCGCCTCCGCAAGTTTCGCCGCATACTGATTCACCACGGGATCGTCAAACGTCGTCCGCTTCCGACCGTAAATCATCGCGGCAAGAGGACTCGACAACGCACCCGTCAGATACGGCGGAATGTATTCAATGCCGTTCTCCGCCGCATCCTCGTCCCGATACTTCCGGTGTCCCAAAAGTTGCCGATTCGACCGGGCAAGACGATTGAGCGAATGATACGATACACTGAACGTGTCATGCGGCGTACCGCGTAAATCAAGTCCCGACTGCATTTCCGTACCGCCGTGGCACTCGACGCAATGTTTATCAAGGATCGGCTGAATCTGCCGGTCATAATCGAACACGAGTCCCGCCGAAGTTTGTGTGCGCTGCGGACCGGGTATCGAAGCCGGTCGCAGTCCCGCCTTCGGTTGAGAAGCGGTATAAGGAGGAGCAATGTCCGGCGTTTCATGGCAACCGATACAACTCCGCACCTCCCCCGGATTGTAGTTCACATAAGTCCGCTCCGTTTGGATCGCAGAGTAATTCTCGTCCAACGCCTGAAAATAAATTGCCCTTCCAGCCGGTACAACGAAATGTGCACTGCCGTCCTCTTCGACGGGAACAACTCCGTGCTGAATCTTTGCGCTGAGCATACCGACTCCCAATGCACTGTGCGCGTGAGTCGTCCCGGCACGATCATCGCCGTAAGGTTTGCGTGCCGACCAAGGACGAGGAAGTTGTTCGAGAATCCGAATGTATTTCACTTCGCCGCGCGGGACGTTTTCCATTCCGACGTAAATATCGGACACAAGACATCGGGCAAGCCCTTGAGCGGCGAGTTCCGCATCGACCGCGCCGCCGGCGGGAACCGGCGGACGTTCGCGCGAAACCAACGGATAGGGATGCCACAACGACACCCCTGGGTCTTTGAGTAACATAGTCTCACGTCCCCGTTCGTCCAGCAACGAAAGATCGTACCCTGCCGGTTCCGACCATAACAGTCCCTTCGGTTTGTGCGAAACAAGGAAAAGTTCGGCAGAAATCGGGTAGGGATTGCGGAAAAGCCTGCCCGGTATGCCCGTCTTGTCGTGGAACCACTCTCCTTTTTCGTTCTTGAAATGGAAGCCGTTGTGATGGAATGTCGCAACATCATCCGTAACATACTGCATCGATCCGGGACTGCGGATGTATTTCGTAGTATCGACCACAATGACGGTTCCGACGGCATTGTTGGGACAGCAATGCGACGCACCGAGCATAACAATTCTATTCCGCACACCGGGAATTTCCCTTGCCTGAATCATCGTTTCGGGGTAGGAAATCGTGTTTCCATAGACTTCGGCGGAACCGGAGCCGTCGGGGTTCATCGCCCAAAGGGATTTTGCGTTGCCCGCCGCTTTATCGACGTATTCCCAGCGATGGTACAGGATGCGTCCGTCGGAAAGAAGCGTCGGCGTTGCCTCACTCAACGCACTGTACGTTAAGGCACGCATTCCCGTGCCGTCGCCGTTCATTCGGTAAAGATTTTTGACGGTAAAATTATCGCTGCCGTCGCACAGCACCCCGAATTGACACCGGGTCGTCGCGAAGACAATTCCGCCGTCCGGCAAATAGCACGGTTCCATGTCGTCGGTTCCATGATGATACCCCCGGCGATACCTCGCGATGAGATCGGCTTCATTGTCTTCAGGAAAGGTTAATTGACGAAGGTTTGTACCATCAACGTTGACTTCGTAGATTCGGTAGCCGTCATCGGGACCTTTTTTGAAATCGAAGACGATTTTTTTGGCATCGAAGGAGAGATCGAACCAGCCGACCACGCCGGTTTGCGTTAGTTCGGGAACGATTTCGCGCACGTTGCCGGTCTGCAAGTCGAGTACGCAAAGTCCTCCGCCGGGCATCCATCGGCTGTTGACGTATTCGGTGTAAATGTGATCCGCCGTATAGGTCAATCGGCGAATGAAAACAAGTTCCGTAATTCCTTGTTCGAGCAGTGTTTTAGCCGATTCGGCGCGGAAATCAAACGTTGTTTGATCGACAGGCGGTACTGTTGGTACTGGCGGCGCAGGGACAGGTCGCGGATAGTTCCGGGTGTATTCCTCAACGGTAGGATAGGGAGCCGGTGTATTCCGAACTTGAAATACAACGGTGCCCCGTACAGAGGCGGCATCGAGACCGACTTTGGTTTCGAGCCGGATATATTTGCCGTCCAATTTGAAATGCAGCATGGAGGGTGCGTGTGCCCAAAAGCCGAATTGCATTTCCTCTCCTGCAATGGAGAGGGCACGAGAATTATTTTGATGATTTTTGTCAATGAGTAGATTTCCCCAGCCGACTTTTGCGCTGACCGGTTTGAGCGTGGTAAGGCGCACGGCATTGCCCTCGGCATCGAAGAGTGTCGGTTCTCCCCAGATTGCCTGGTCGTAGTCGTGGGAGTCGCCGCCGTAGGTCGCGATGAGGTACAGATCGGCAACGCCGCTGACATCGACATTGAGGGACACCGGTTTTTCGCCGGATTTGAGCAGTTTTGTTTCTACTGGTTCAAAGGCGAGGATGGAATTGCAGAGCAGAACGAGAGCGGTCAGAAAGGTAAGCGTTGCGCGAAGCATGGCTGGACTCCTTCGGAAAAGAAAGGGTTAACGTGTTGCATGGTACGCGTTGAACACCGTTTTGTCAATCGGTACAGGAATCCGGGGATTACGCTGCGCTCTATCCCCGGCTCTTTGGTCGGCAACGTATCTTGGAGGATTTGTTTTCCCCAATTTGCTCTTGACCCGATTGCCGTTTTTCGCGACAATCACTCAAACAGTTTTTTCGGAAAAGAGGTACAATCGTGGCAAAGGAAAAACGATTAGGAAGAGGTTTGGAAGCATTGCTCGGAATCAGCGGTACGGCGGCGGCTGAATCAGAGCCGGTCAACAAAACTGAAGAGTCATCAACACAGCCGGACGGCAAAATTGATATTACGAAGATCGTGCCGAATCCCTTTCAACCCCGTAAGGTTTTCGATGAAGCCGAACTCGAACAGTTGGCGCAAAGTCTTCAGGTACATGGTCTCTTGTTTCCGATAGCCGTCCGGCACGTTGAGCAACGGTATCAAATCGTTGCCGGTGAACGCCGCTTCCGTGCCGCATTGCGGCTAGGTTGGAACGAAATTCCGGTACAGTTTTGCGAGGCAGATGACCGGCAGATGGCGGAACTCGCTCTGACCGAAAACATTCAACGGAAAGACTTGAACGCCATCGAAAAGGCAGCATCCTTTGCGAATTATCTTGAAACTTATCCCGGCACTACGCACGAAGAGTTGGCAAGCCGGCTGGGCGTTGACCGCTCGACCGTTACGAACTTGCTCCGCTTGCTCAAATTGCCGGAACAGTTACAAAATGCTGTTTGTCAAGAGAAACTGACAACGGGACACGTCCGGGCTTTGTTGGGCTTGGAGAATGAGCGGGAACAGATCGAAGTCGCGGCGAAAGTGCAAACCGAAGGATGGAGCGTTCGGGAAACGGAAAGGTTCGTGCAGGATGTACTTCAAACGGGCAGGGGGGAATCTCCCAAAAATCCGGGGGAACATTGGCAGATTGTCGATCAGGACGGCGAAACCAGAGCGGTTCCCCGACAGAGCGAACAGGTTCAGCAACTTGAAAATGACTTCCGGCACTGTCTCGGCAGTGCGAAGGTCAAATTGGTGCAGACGAACGAGAAGGGGAAAGGCAAACTGACTATTTCTTTTGCCAATCACGCGGAGTTCGATCAAATTTATGCCGTCATTTGCAAGTCAAGCCGAGCCGTGGGATAGTTGAGGCTTTCGCCGGAAAATTTTGCGCAAAAAATGAAAGCCGGGAGCGTAACGAAGTGGAGCGACCGGATCGTTCGGCGACACGTTTGCCTAATGAGGTACGTTGCCGATTCGTCTATTACATTTTCCCGGCAAACAAGGTACAATGCTCCTGCGTTCTGTTTACACGGAGGGAAAAATGATTCGGCGGGGCTTACTTGTACTCTTTACATTGTTGTTTGCCGTTGACGGATACGGCGAAACATTCAAAACGATTCGGCAACAGTTTGAAATCTATCAACGTTTCACTGGGGAAATCGAAATTCTTTCCACCGATGACACCAAAGAAATCGACAATGTGCTCAGGCGCACGGACTTGAAGCGGCTGATTGTCCGAAAAGCCCTGGTCATGGCGCAACCAGAAAAAATGTCCGAAAAGGACTTACCCTCCCCTCTTTTTACCGAAAATTATACCGCCCCTTTTTCCTATTATATTACCGTCGAGCGTGCTTTTGCCTACCGGACATTGGAACAAAATAACCCGGACGACGCAATGCAATCCATCCGATATGTTTTTCGTCTGACCGATTTCCTCGCGGAGTCGGGATCGTTGGAATTACGAGTCCTTGCCGCCCGGACGCGACTGCAAACATTAGAAACTGTGCAGGCACTTTTGCAGAACCCCCACTGTCGACACGAAGACCATGAAACCTTGTACAAAATCTTTGACGGCAAAATCAAAAATAGAGCGGACGAGGAAACAATTTGGACTCGTTATCGCGAGGAAGGGGAGCGGTTTTTTGAGGACATTCCTCGACGCGATCTCAGCGAGATTCTTTCGCCGAACCTGTTAAAAGAGTTAGAGGATCGGCGGGCGTTTGCCCACTACGAAAAAGAATGGGAGAGGCGTTTTACTCATGACCGGTCGGTTTTTGATCGGGTATCGGAGGCGATAGTCGAATCGAGTTCGCAACCGTATTTTAAGCGTCTGCCGGTCTTGCGGCAATTGGACAGGGAGGTGCGTGAACATCGCGGTTCGGCAATCGAGCCGGTGTTCGCTCTTTTGTTATTGCAGGAGGTAACGTCGTCAATGCGGCTTTTCGCACAAGAACAGTCGGGTATTGAAATGGCACATCTTGCGTTGTCCGTTTCACTGGGCGCACAGAACCGCCGCAAATTGATCAATCCGCTTACGGGCAGAGACTATGAAATTCGTCTTATCCCCGACGGTGTGATGTCCACCTACGAGGGCAATGTCAAACCGTTTTATGTACCGTATCGGTAGATGCGGTTCACAGAGCCCGCATCGGAAGATGCGGATTCAATTCACATGAGTTTCCCCTCCGGGCTCTGTGAACTTTTTACTTTCGTCGAGTCCATGCAAACCGGGAGCGCAGCGACCGGACAACACGCCGAACGATCCGGTCACTGCGCTCCGTTCCCGGCTTTCATGTCTTGCTCAAAATTTTCCGGCGAAAGGGTTGACTTTTGTCTCCGAATGGGGTACAATAGAGGGGTGTCGTATCTGGACGACGCTTTCGCTTGAAACTCGAACCATAAGGAGACTTATCGTGGATGCTTTTCGGAAAAAAATGTTAAGATGGGGGGGGGGGGGCAGTCTAGGAAAACACCCCGCTTTCACCCTGGTCGAACTTCTCGTCGTCATCGCCATCATCGGCATGCTCATCGCGCTCCTTCTGCCCGCTGTGCAGGCGGCTCGCGAAGCCGCTCGAAGAATGCAGTGCAGTAACCATTTCAAACAGTACACCCTCGCACTGCACAATCATCACGATTCGTTCAATGAATTCCCCGCTGCACGTTTCGACGTGAATGGGGCAAAAAGAACCTTGGATACTTCGAACTTCGCTTACAGGGATAACGAACACTTCGGCTCCGCCTTTGCCCTGTTGCCTTTCATGGAGCAATCTGCCTTGTACGATTCCGCCAAAGCCTTGATCAGGGAGCGGAATGAGGCAGATGCATACTGTTTTACCTATGATCTTCATCGAATCGGCTATGTACGGGTTGCCAGTTTTTGTTGCCCTACGGATCCTTATTCCAGTGAGCCGGCACTCAATACGGGTAATCCGCAGGGACGCACCAACATTCTCACCAGCCGCGGGGATATACTCGGACGACATGAGTATTCGTGGTCAATTTACGGCAATTCAGGCAACCGACCGAATTATGATGCCGCGACCAACAGAAGCACTTTTGCTCCTTTCCAGCCCAAAAAGATGAGTGCTTTTGCAGACGGCACGTCCAATACCATCGTTTTTGGCGAAGGTGCAACCTCTGCTACTCCAACCGGTGACCGCAGAGTTCGCGGCGGTGTCCTTGGCAATTTTTCGGGAACGAACTTTGCACTGGATGGCAATCCTTCCGCATGTTTTAATGCCCGGGACGGACAAAAATTGGTAGGGGCAGACTCTCTTCTGATCAATGGCTATCGAGGCAACCGTATTCTGGACGGACGAATTCTCTTCGACGGCTTCGTCACCGTTATGCCGCCGAATTCGCCGAACTGTCATGCATCCACTTCTACCGTTCCCGGCTGGTCCATCTTTTCGGCGAGTAGTTATCATACAGGAGGAGTCAATGTTTCCTTTGCCGACGGCTCGGTTTCGTTCATTACCGAATCGGTCGATTGCGGCAGTATGAACAATTCCCAGCATCTATCGGGCGATAGTGCCTACGGCGTTTGGGGAGCCATGGGATCAAGAGACGGCGGAGAAAGCAAACGCCTCTAATTATAATGGTTGAGCAACGGCGATGGCCCTCGGTGATAGACCGGAGGGCTATCGCCGCCGCCGCAAATTTTATCACATTCACTATTAACCCTACTCACGACTGTTATGTCCACACGATTTCTGTTTCCTTTTGTTGCATTATCATGTCTGTTGTTCGTTTCGGCAGGTTGCGGCGGCGGTCCGCCTCGTCCTGCTGATATGCCGCCGCTCTCTCCTGCGTCGATTAGCGTTGTCCAGGAAGGCACCCCCTTGGAAGGTGCCTCGGTCTCTTTGTTTTCCGAAGACACGAATTTCAAATGGACTGTTGTCGGAATGACGGACGCGTCGGGCACAGCCGTCCTCAAAACACATGCTCAGTTTCCGGGCGCACCGCAGGGTACGTATAAGGTTGTCATCACCAAAACGGAGCAACCGGAAGAGACCCCGTTTTTCCCCGATAATGAAGAAGGGCAGCGTATGCGGGCTGAACACCAGAGGGCAACTTCCCAAGGAAGGATCACGCTATACACCTTGGTTGATAAGCAATATACGGATGCCGCGACAACTCCCTTAACGATCACCATCGGACAGGGAAAAAATAGTGAACAGTTCGATGTCGGCAAACCCGTGAGAGAAGTCGGGGCGGTCATCGAAATGTGATAGAACACGCAATCAGGCACTGTGTATCAATAACTATGCACAGTCTTATTGGAGCGACCGGATCATTTAGCCGGTACTCCGGTCACTGCGCTCCGTTCCCGGCTTTCATTTTGTTGCGCTTGTTATTCTTCGGCAAAAGCCTTATCAAAGGCGTTGGGAATCGGTGCCGCTTCAGGTTCACGTTCGAACCGATCCATTACCGATTCTATCAAAGGATCAAACTTTTCGACCGGTACTACATTCGGAGGGGAGACAAATTCATACCCGACCTGCTGAACCGGTTGAGCCATAAGTCCCGACGGCACCCCATGTTGCACTTCGTAGTGCGCAAATCGTATGTCCTGCCCGGCATAACCTTGACCGCTTGGGGAAAACGTAAGACTTTCATCCGCCGCAAGCGATTGCGACGTTGCCTCCGTTGCATTGTGTTGAGGCACACGGACAACCGCTCCGACTAATTGTTGCAGACTGACATTCGGCGACATCGTTTCGGTAGCATACGCCGCAATCATCTTGTTGTAGTCAGTAATCGCTTTGGTCAATTCCAAAAACGCCGCCGTCCGCTGGGTCGATAGGACGAAAAACGGTTGCGAAGCATTCTGTGCCATTCCCGATGCCGCCTTCCACGTTCCATTTTTCGACTCGATCAGTTGCTCCTGTATCGGAATCATTCGTCCGAGATACTGCGTGCGCTCTGATCGTGCGATTTTGTCGGCATGTGTTTGGTAGCGTGGATATAACGGAAAGTCCGCCGGAATCGGCAATTCTGATGCCCGAAACGTCCGTCCTTTGAATTGTTTCAGGAGTTCCGCCAAGACCCACTGTTGTTTGATGAACTCCACTTCGGCAGTGCGGCGTTGTTCACGTAACAGCGTCAACATGTTTTCCTGTTGCGCTCCGCCTGCTCCGATTGCCTGTCTTTCGGTTTCGCACCGGAAATGATAGACCGCCAGCAGACCGCTCAATTCCCAGTAGGCTTGCAATAATTGACACCGTACCAAAGGCGACCGCGTACCGGCGCACAACTCCGCGACGGTCATCGGTTTGCCGGTGATTTGCGTTTGCGGATCATTCGGCACCCCCCAGTACTGTCGGAAAGGATGTTCCGTAGTGGTTGCCGTCTCCCGCTGCGGAGTGCGCAAGAGCGGCGGTTGCTGTTGTTGCTGTTGGGGGGCACTGGGAAGCAGTGTGGAGAATTGGTTTCCCGTCTGCGGACTTACCGGTGCCGCTACCGGAACTGGAACTTCGGGCAGCGTTTTCGTTTGGGTGAAGGCGTGCACCGGTTCCGGTGTTGAATGTGCCGAATCTGGTGTCTGAAGGGCAAATCCCGGTGTGTTCAGTCCAAAGGAAGCGGGTGCCGGTTCGGCATTCGTGGGCATCGGCGGGAGAGCGGAGTCGATTGCCGAGCCGAGTGTCGGAAAAATCTCGTTTGCATTTTCCGGCAATGTTTGTCCGAAGCTGTGTGCCGGCATCAGACAGAACAGGAGGGAAATGGCAATTAAAACAAGGACGTACAGGACATCCTGACCGGTTATGGAAGGTTGATTTTGGAGAGTTTTTCTCATGGGTATTGCCCTTAAAAACTGACAGGGAAAACTGACGGAGAGGGAAGCGTAGCGATTTTATACAATTCTTTCAAGAGCAAAACCGGGGCTAGGCTTACGCCGAAAAATTTTGAGCAAAAAATGAGGTTAAACTCAGCACATTTTCGCTCTTGGGCATTGATGCCGTACAGGTCGAGGTCGAAGTCGATTGCGCCGACATCAAAGAAAGTACATACCGAATCGGCTGTAACATCAATCGGGGCACATCGAAAACTCCGGCTACTTCAATCCCTTCCACCGCACAGCCAAAGTATTGGGCAAAGTAATCTTGCTCCCGCCGACCTGCCCAAACAAGCGGCATCCTTCGATCTGTTTCTCTCACTGGGTCTGCTCGCTGGCAGCGGACAAATCTCTGCCGCTTTTGTGGTATAATTAACCGTCATGAAAATCTACGCCTTTTCCGCTCCCGACATTCCCAAACACGCCGGTTATCTCAAAATCGGCGAAACGCACGGCAAAGTCGAAGAACGTGTCAAACAACAGGGACACGAACTCAACGTCGAAAACGAAATCGTCTGGGCTGATGCCGTCATCACAGAACGCACTAACATCGACAAGTTACTCCATCGCTATCTGAAAGAGCAAGGCTTTCACGTTCAACAATTCGGAACCGGTCGAGATACCGAGTGGGTCAAATGTACCATCGGCGATTTAGAAAAAGCCTTTGCCGTTATCAAGCAACGCCTTTATGACGACGAAAAACAACGCGAAGAAGTCGGAAAACAATTTTATCTCGAAATCAGAAACTGGTTTTACTGGACAACGCAAGAAAACAAAAAAATTGATGGCGACTATGCCCTGCGGCTAGCCATACGCTTACTCTTTTGCTTTTTCTTACGTGAAAAAGATGAACTTGTCCCTAAAGAATTGCTCGACGCAAACATTACTACACACCTCAAAAACGATGAGGAATACAGTTACTACAACGGCATATTACGAAATCTATTCTTTCATTGTCTCAATACATCGGGACAACGAAAATACGAAAACGAAAAATTGCTGTCCGATAAAAACATCAAAAAATGGTTTACATCAATTCCTTTTCTCAACGGCGGACTCTTCGACGTACATGATAAAGACGATATTCCGATTGCTAATGATTATTTCTTTTCTAATAGAAGAACACGTACACTGAACGAACTAGGAGAAACCTGTGATGTGTACGGCATCATTACGATTCTATCGAAGTATCAGTATAAACTAACATTAGACGATTTGTTAGAACAAGCAGAGTATAAAACCGTCGATCCTGAATTCATTGGTAAAGTATTTGAATCGCTCTTATCGTGTATCGATTCTGATAGCAAAGAAAGCCGACGCAGAGTTACCGGCAGTTATTATACGCCGAGAGAAATCGTCGATTATATGGTCAACGAAGCGTTAGATGCGTATTGCGAAAATCACGACGATATACTCCAATGTAAAATCCTCGATCCTGCTTGCGGGAGCGGTGCATTTCCGTGTGGCATTATGAACGTAATAATGCACCGACTCGATCCTCACCGAACGTTAAGACAATCGGAGCGGTATTACAAAAAGCTAAAAATCATTCAAGACGTAATTTACGGCGTGGACATTCAACCAATGGCAGTACAGATTACACTGCTGCGATTTTTCCTGTCGCTTATACAAGATATTACTCCTGATAAACGCAAAGCGAATTATGGTATCGACCCGTTGCCGAATCTGGAAATCAAGTTTGTGTGTGCGGATACGTTGATTCCATTGGCAACTGTTGCAACCACACGAAAGGAAAAAACTCACTTGTTAGAAAACCCCATCATTCGCAACACTATTAAGTTGTTACGGGAGAACCGCAATCAGTATTTTATGGCGGGTATGATTGACCGAAAGCGGGAGATACAGCAGACCGATCAAACGCTTCGGGAAACATTAGCGATTGCTATGGAAAGTGTTGGTATGATTACGCAGGGTACTACCCAAAAGATAGCGGCGTGGAATCCTTACGATCCGTCGCTTTGCGCTTCGTTTTTCGATGCCGGTTGGATGTTCGGTATCAATGAAGGTTTTGATGTTATCATCGGCAATCCGCCGTACATTCAGTTACAAAAGAGCGGTGGTATGTTGGCACAGCGGTACGAAAATTGCGGTTATAAAACTTTTGCTCGAACCGGCGACATTTATGCTCTATTCTATGAGTGCGGCTGGCAACTGCTTGCTGATGGTGGACATCTTTGTTTTATTACGTCAAACAAATGGATGCGAGCTGGTTACGGCGAGAACTTGCGGAATTTTTTGAGCAATAAAACAAATCCTAAAATACTGCTTGACTTCGCAGGCACGAAAGTTTTTGAGTCTGCAACGGTTGATGTCAACATCTTGCTTTTTGCGAAGGAAGAAAATCGCCACCAAACAGCAGTACGAATCATGCAAAATGTCGAGGATTTGAAAACGGTTATAATTCAAGACATACAAGCCTTTTCCTCTTCACATTGGGTGATTATGTCGCCGACAACACAACGGATTAAGAAAAAAATCGAGTCGGTTGGTGTGCCATTGAAAAATTGGAAGGTGCAAATCAACTATGGCATCAAGACTGGCTATAATGAGGTCTTTATCATTGACGGTGTGAAAAAAGCGGAATTGATCGCTGCCGATCCGAAAAATGCTGAAATAATAAAACCTCTTCTGCGAGGCAATGATATTCAAATTTATCGAGGCATCCTGACCGGTTTTAATGAAGCCTTTATCATTGACGGTGCGAAGAAGGCAGAATTGATTGCGGCTGATCCGAAAAATGCGGATATTATTAAACCGATGCTTGACAATAGTTCCATCAAAAAATATCAGATCGTTTTTGGTGATAAGTATCTCGTCAATTCGCACAACGGCGATAAAAAGAGGAAGATACCGCCCATCGATCTACCGAAAGACTATCCGGCTATACACCAACATATCTTGGATGTGCTTGCGCAAATAACAACTGGAAAGAGAGCACGAAAAAGAGGGCATCCTGCCTATAACAAGGACTTTTACGAACGGTCGGACCAGGGAGCAACCCCTTTTAATTTAAGGAGTTGTGCGTATTTAGACAGATTCGATTGCCCGAAAATTGTTTGGAAACAAACGTCTGCGGAGAAGACGTTTACGTTTGACGAGGCGGGACACTACTTGGATGTTACTGGACAAATGTTAACGAGCAATTCCAATGATGTCAAAATACTAAAATATATTCTCGGCTTCTTAAATTCGCGTATTATTGACTTTTATGTCCGCAACAGTGCGACGGCTTTTGGGTCGGGCGGAATGCGTTGGATACCGCAATTCATCGAGTTACTACCTATCCCCAAGCCGGATCATGTGATAGTCAAAAAAGTGGTATCATTAGTCGATAGGATATTGATGCGAAAACGTGAGAATAAAGATACATCGGCACTAGAATCAAGCATCGACACATTGGTGTATGAATTATACGACTTAACGGATGAGGAGATAGCGATGCTGGAGAAAAACACATGAGACCAGAAAACCTCGGAACCTATTACGAATCGATTCTTGACAGGGAAGTCCGCAGGGAGCAGGGAATTTATTACACACCGCCGCTCATTGTAGACTACATGGTCGAAAGTACATTGGGCGAACTCTTGAAAAACAAAACGCCGAAAGAAGCCAGCAAGATAAAAATCGTCGATCCGGCATGCGGTGCTGGTGTCTTTTTGTTAGGTGCGTATCAGTTTCTACTCGATTGGCATGAAAAACATTTTGGCAAACTAACGTTGAAGCAACGATATAAGATATTGACCGGCAATATATTTGGTGTCGACATTGATCCATTGGCAGTAGAAATTACGAAGTATTGTTTGTCGATAAAGTGTCCAGAAGGTAAAGATTCTTTCCTCGACCTTGACAAAAATATCCGTTGCGGGAATTCGTTAATTGACACGGATTTTTGCTGGCGTGATAATTTTCCTCATGTTTTCCAGCAAGGCGGTTTCGACATTATCATTGGCAATCCGCCGTATGTAGAATCCCGCAGTGCAAGCGTTTCGGCGGAATTAAAACGACGTATCAAGATCAAGTCAAGTCCGATTTTGGCGGCTTTTCGCAATACATTACGAGAGGTTCGGACTTGA
>Ga0099364_10009590_pt1 | contig 13417 bp, 11 predicted proteins | sample TergutTh196P3_FD_73070 | JGI IMG/M metagenome (GOLD analysis project Ga0099364, IMG submission 73070) | Microcerotermes parvus P3 segment gut microbial communities from Pointe-Noire, Republic of the Congo - Th196 P3 | ecosystem: Host-associated > Arthropoda: Insects > Digestive system > Gut ...
AACATTGCCCGCATTTCGCTTAACGTCAGAGCGGCTTGGCGCAGCGGCGGCTTACACTACCGTTTATGCGGGCTACAAACGTTCAATTTCGTACTGCCTTTTCTGCGGGGTTACTGCCGCCGTTGCGCCAAACCGCCAGTTGTGCGTTCGGATTGGTGCTTCAATCAAGAACTATTCTTTCTAACGCGAAGTATGCATTGTAGGTTTCGTCTATTCTATAACCGCCGCCTAAAATAATTTGATTGTTTCCTTTAAGTTTCATTTCTTGAAAATAATACATTTTAGGAGTATATAAATCACTCGCAAAAGAACCGTCATTGCTAACACATACAATCTTATGTTCTTCAAGCCAACCTGCGGTTATGTATTTGTTGCCGATTTGGAATATGGGCATGTAACTACCCCCAAAATCAAAACAATAAAAACCATTTTTACCAAATTTTTTATCAAGTTTTCCATTGGCAGAAAACTTACTCAAAAATGCTCTATTACCCCAGCCTTTGCTATTTGTAAGTCCTGAACCTGAAAGAATAAGATTACCATTATTGTCTTCTAAAATATTAAAAAAACTTTCATGGTCTGAAGGAGCGGTAAAATCTTGCATGATATTCATGTGCCAAATTCCTCTGTTAGCGAAATTTTTATCTATTTCGCCTTTTGATGTCAATTTGCACATACCTAATTCTGTGTAAGGCTTTGTTTTGTAGGTGCCCGCAATAACAATAGACCCATTTTTTAGTATTTTCATACAATATGGGGTAATTGAGTTTGTCAAATACGCTATTCCGTCTTTTCCAAAATCGTTGTCTAACACTCCGGAATAGTTGTACTTTGAAATAGAATATCCCGTCAGATGATAATACAAAACGCCATTGTTTTCTATGGTTTCACCTTCTTGTCTTGCTATCAGCATAAAATCATCATTATCTAAATTCAGCGACATCATATAGCCCATATTAAAATCAAAATTGACTTTGCCATTTTTGCCAAAACTATTATCCACAGTACCATCTTCATTAAATCGCATCATTATGGTTTCACGCCCATGAAATTGAACTTCTGAAAAACTCCCAATCACAACAATTTTATTATCGCTTGTAATTTTCATACCATAAGGTATACTGCTGTCATAATCAGTTACCTTTACAAGTCCATTGTTCCCGAAACTTTCATCAAGAACTCCGTCGGCGTTCGTCTTTGTAATTGTTAAGTGCGACTCACTTCCAATTAGAGTATATCCGACAGCGACAATATTACCTTGTCGGTCAAAATCAAATAGACTAATTGCTGACGTGTTTGGTATTATCGTCATCCCATTCTGCCCAAAAGTACTATCAAGCGAAACCGTTGTAAAAAAATAAAAATCGGCTTCATTTTTAATTTCCTTTCCGCAGGATGTAACTACTACCGACAGAAACATAACTGCGGCATTCATAAACAAACTTACTTTTTTCATATTACTACTTTTTTTGTTATTACTACTAAATCACTATTATTTCGTATGTGTCGCCTGCTTTGCAGCGTTATCGGACAGCACACTCTTTCTCGAAACGTACTGCTTCTCGACCGCGCTCTCGCCGCACTTGCAGCCAACGTCTAAATATACGTACTTTTCTGCTCAAACCTGCTCGTGAAAACAATTCCATTCCGTCAGCAAATAATAGCAAAACAGGTACTTATATTGTTCATACTCATTGCGCATTTTGGACATCAAACGCTATCTAAAACATGCCTAACAAGGTCAATACCAACCCCTTGCGAACTTTTTTTGAGTTCGCACAAAAACGGAACCTTCCCTGTTCCCCTATTATACGTAAAAAAATGAAAAAGGTTGCGTTTTTGGGAAAAACTTGAACATTATACCAACAAAAAATATTTTTTTGATAGCGGTTTAGTATTACCAAACCGCTATCTGCTGCCGTCTAATGCCATTTGCCTGTGAAACAATTCTTTGTATGAAATAAGCGTTTCGCATCTGTCGAGACCTAAAGGTTTGATTTTGGACTGAATAATGTCGTATAAATGGCTGTTATTGTGCGCATAAATCTTTACAAAAAACTCGTATTCGCTTGCTATGCAGTGACATTCGACAATTTCTTGTATATCCTTGATTTTCTCCTTAATAGCGGCAAGGTCTTCTGTTTCGTTGAAATGAAGCGAAAGAAACGCACAGGTTTGATAACCAATCTTATTGAGATTGAGCAAAAATTCGGAGCCGGTGATAATGTTGTTGGCTATCAATTTCTGAACCCGTTGATGTATAGCCGCTCCCGAAACGCCGCAAATCCTCGAAACTTCCAGAAACGATATGCGCGCATCGTTTGAAATAAGGTTGATAATCCTGTAATCCAATTCGTCCAATATGTATTCTTCCATCGTTATTTAAGAAATTATATTTTTTTATGATATTTTCGCGAAATTTTTTGCAAATATACAACAATTCAAAACAAAATTTATATTTTTGCGTTTTTTCATTCATGGTACTAATAAATTCTCAATTCTTGAAGATTGCCGACGATGAAATACAGCGTCAAATAGACAAAAAGACGGTTTGGTTTCAGACGGTAAACCGCGATAAAAAGATTATCAGGTTAGACAGCGGCGACGTTGTCCGTCCTGTTGCGCCCTGCGTGATGAAGGCGATGACCGGCGCTATTGCTGAAATGGGCGATGAAGCAACATTCAGAGGTCGCGGTCCGTTAGACGGTTATCCTTTTCTGACGGAGGCTATCGTGAAGTTTAACGTCAAGAATTATAAGGTTAAAATAGAAACCGACGAGGTTTTTATCAATCACGGAACGAAAGAAGATTTGGTCGGAATTGGCGATATTCTTTGCCGCGACAATCGTATTGCAGTGATAGACCCTGTTTCGCAGGATTTCGTTGAGGCAAACGTAATTGGCAACCGCGCCGGCGACATGAACGAAAACCGCCAATGGAGCCACATTCTGTATCTCGAATGTAAAAAAGAAAATGATTTTATGCCCGATTTTCCAAAATCGCGTTTCGACGTTATTTACTTGAGTTATCCCAACAACCCTACCGGTTGCGCGATGACCCGCGAAACGCTCGAAAAATGGGTAAAATACGCCATCAAAAACGAAATCCTGATACTGTTCGACTCTACCTACAAATCGTTCATAACCGACCCCGCCGTACCGCGCACCATCTACGAAATAAAGGACGCTAACAGGGTAGCCATTGAATTTCGCAGTTTCTCGAAAAATGCAGCATTTACGGGGCTAAATTGCGGATATACGATTATTCCGAAAAAAATATCGGGTTATTCGCTTAAAGCGGACAAAAACACCAGCCTTAACGCATTGTGGCGCAAACGATTGATGATAAAAAATTATACGCCGCCATACGTCATTCAAAAGGGTGCAGAAGCGATTTTCAGCGAAGAAGGTTTAAGCTGGGTTGCCGAAAACGTCAAATATTACATGTCGAATGCGAAAATTTTGTCGAAAGCGTTGTCTGAAGCGCGTTTAAGACACTGGGGCGGCGTAAATTCGCCTTATATCTGGGTTGAATCCCCATACGGCTCTTCGTGGAAACTGTTCGACAAGCTTCTTAGCGATTGTTGTATCCTATCATCGCCGGGCGAGCGTTTCGGACCGCGCGGAAAGGGTTTTGTCAGATTAAGTTCCTTCGCCAATCAAACAAAAGTGATGATCGCAGGAACACGAATATCGGATATGAGAATATAAATCAATACTTTTCCAATAATGAAAATAAAAATTGTCAATAAATCGCAGCATCAGTTGCCGTCATACAGTACTATATTGTCGGCTGGCATGGATTTGCGCGCCAATTTGAATGAGCCTGTAAATTTAGTTTCGGGCGCAAGGATACTTGTACCAACGGGCTTGTACATTTCTCTTCCGCGCGGCTATGAGGCTCAAATCCGTCCACGCAGCGGACTTGCCATAAAGAGTGGCGTAACGGTACTCAACACGCCCGGAACTATTGACGCTGACTATCGGGGCGAGATAGGAATTATCCTTATCAATCATTCGCAGGAAGATTTTGTTATAAACGATGGCGAAAGGATTGCGCAAATGATTGTGGCAAAGCACGAAACAGTAGAATGGGACTTGTGCGATACGTTAGATGAGACCGCTCGCGGCGCAGGCGGCTTCGGACATACCGGATAGCTTTCAGTTCAAAATTTCTGCTATCAAAACCAGTATAAAATACTGATAATTAGCGATAATACTGAACTTATTAACAAGCTTGTTATAAAGAAAAGGAACTTTTTCATGTTACTATATTTTAACTTCTGGCGAGCGATTCATATATCAACGTCCCTAACCAATAAGCGACTGCTGTCATTAAAACTATTACTGTTATCATCTTCATTTTTTTTATTAAATTTTACTTAATTCTTTGATTTTATGCGTTATAATTTCTGAAAACTATTCTTTTGGCTCGTCCATTCGACCGATGAACAATATTGCTCCTGTGCTTTTCTCCTTAATCAGATACAGAAACGGACGATTGGCAAAAAACGGAATAGACATATTGCCGCCGCCAGATGATGTGGATCCAAATCCAATTACCGTAACTGCTGCAGCTTCTGTACCTTCTTCGTTTACCTCTACAAATGTTTTTTGCTTGATGTTTGATACGAACAAATGAACATCGGAAATATTTGAGAGATCGGCAAGATCTTTGTCAAATATTAGCTGCATACCAGCATTTATTACAGGGTCATTGAGAGGAATATCGCACTCGATTTTGAAACGCGGCAATTTCAGCCATACATTTTGTTCGTGCATGTTCTTAACGATATTTTCCCATACGGTATAATCCAAGTATTCAATTAACTGGTCAATACTACTGTCGTGTGCAGGAAGAATAGCCACCATGCTGAACGCCTGATTGCCGTATGGTATTTCAACGCATTGCAGGTATTGGTCGGAGTAGTACGGCAAATTTGAAGTTTGCGTCATCATGTTCACTGTTGTCGGGTTGCCCGCTGTTGCGAAATCTTCCTGTTTTGTATACGCCTTGTCAAATTGAAATTGCCATTGACTTTTGAAATACAGAGCGTTAATAAGGTACATCACAATTTCGTCGGGTATCGGACTTGCGATTATTCCCTTTATTCTGTCTTTCGTTTTTTCGGCGCACCATTTATTTATAATGTCGGCTGCATCGTTTCTGTTGAAATCAAGATCACGCACCTCTGCGTCAAAATAATTTTTATTCAAATCAATGAATGGCTTTTTTACAGGAAAACCGCTGCGATACCAAATAGAATTGGCAATGCTCATATCCGTAAGCGGGTCAATTTTCAACAGGGCTTGCGAAATTTTTTGGTAATATTCGTTAATTTCAGCCTCTGTAAGACCTGCCATACCAAGCGCTTCCGCCATTTCAGTACGCGTGTCGCCCGATGTGCCGTTGTACAACATTCCCAACGCCATATTGAGACTGAATGGCGAAAAAAACGTGTTCTCTTCCGAAACTTCTTTGAACATTTTGAACGAGAAGCGATTGTCGGCGCTAACTTTTTCTGCCTGTTTGGCAGTCAATACTATTGGCTCGAAAGGCTTATCTTCCTTTCTTGCATCTTCTTTGTTGCAGGCATAAATGCTGCAAATACTTGCCGTAACGGCATATAAAATTATTTTTTTCATTGTTGAAACATAATATTAAATAAAACAATAAATCCTTTTACTATATAGATGCAAAAAAATGAAAAACGTTGCGTGAAAAACGTTATTTAACATTCTTTAACATATTGTCGGCAGACTTATAATAAATGTAGCGCCTTCGTTGGGCTTGGTCTCGAAAGAAATTTTTCCGTTAATACTCTTTATGATACTGTTCACAATAGACAAGCCTATTCCCATTCCGCTTGATTTCGTAGTAAAATTCGGACGGAAAATCTTTTGCTGCATGTCTTCGGGAATACCAACGCCGTTATCTTTGATGTGTATTGATATTTGCCTGTCTGTTTTCATAACGTCAATATTTATTTTTGCCTCGCGATCTCTGGGTATTGCTTGAACCGCGTTTTTTAATAGATTGAATAACACACGCGAAATATGTTCCTTGTCGGCAAAAATCATTGCGCGTTCCAATCCGTGATAATTTGTGTAGAATGAACGTCTATTTTCATCAATGGCAAATAGCGGTAAAACGTTGTTTATTTGCTCAATAATGTCAATTTCTTCATTTTGCGGCGCAGGCATTTTGGCAAAATTAGAGAACTCGGTTGCAATGTCAGACAGCGTGTTTATTTGCTCTACCAATGAATTAGAGATATTTTCCATGTAGTAGTCAAAACGCTCGGACTTGTTGTCATACGCCCGTTTCAGGTGCTGTACGCTCAACTTCATGGGCGTTAGCGGATTGTTTATTTCGTGGGCTATTTGCTTCGCCATTTCGCGCCACGCCGATTCGCGCTCGGAACGCGCCAAAAGAGCGGCGCTTATCGCCAATTCCTCTATTGCGCGATTGTACTCGTCCACCAAACCGCCCACTTCGTCCCGACTTTCATAAAGAACAGGCTCGTTTTTTGCGCCTAACTTAATGTTCTTAAATTTTTCCTGCAAAAGCATCAACGGTTGAGTAATCTGGTTGCTGATAACAACTGAAATTAAGACGGTCAATGCGATTATCAAAATGTAAAAATTGAGTAACACCGTTATTGCGTTTGTAATTTCCTCGGCAAGTTGTCCCTGTTGCGTGAAGTACGGAAGATTCAAAAAGGCTATAACGCGGTCTTCGTTATCGGTAAAAATTTCGTAAGCCGACAAATAATGCAGCTCGCCAATGTTTTCATGCTCAACAACGGACGTGTTCTCGCCAAAAATTAATTTCTTATATACATCGGGATTTATTTGTCGCCCCAGCAACCCATTATCAAAAATATCCGACAGCGAAGACGCAATTAACTGACCGCGAGCGTTAAACAGATTGACGTCGGTAAAGAAAATACGCTGAAAATACGACAGCCAGTAATACAGGAAATCAATTTCGTCATCGTCCAATTCGTCAAAATTAATGCCTGTTCTTAACGCTTCCTGCATTTCTGCGTGTATTGCGCGCATTTTTTCATTCACAATATCAATGTTTTTGTTCAAATATTGATTATTCACGTAATAAATCGTGAAAACGCTGATTGCCGCAAAAGACAACAAAATGGCTACAATCATTGACAACTGTATTTTTAAGCGGAAATTCCATTGCATTTTCCGCTTTATTACGAGAAAATAAATTATTGACGCTACTATCAGGAAAAATATAAATATGTAAGAAAAATTGAAAACAAAATCTAACATTTTGGGTGTGAACGAGCTGATTACTATCAAGTTATTGTCGTCGGGGCGATACACTAAATGCTCTTTATCGTTTGCAAATACTTTGTGGTAAGGGCTTTTGTCGGTTTGAAATATATCGCCGGTTTGGTTGTATCTGTAATCGCCAAATTGCGTTATTCTTTTGTTGTTCATGTATTTAGCATACGAAAATCCTTTCATATTATTTCTTGCCACAAATCGTTCGTCTAACAGAAGTTCGGGGTATCCGAGTTCTTCGGAGCCAGCGCCGGGCCACAGTTCAACAAATAGTTGTAACGGCGGCTCCCCTGCCCGCGCCACGCGAAACCAGCCCAAATACCACGATACGTCGTAAGGGCGGTCAATATACCAGAACTCCGAACGCGGCAATTTGGAACCCATATTTTCGGTCATGTTTCTGAAATATGCTATGCAATTTTCCGTGCGCTGCGACCCTGAAATATCCAACTCGCCCACGTCATCGCAAATCCAGCACCTAAACCTGTACCTGTTCCAGTAAGACGATGAAAAATACTGCCTTCTAATAAAATTGAGCGCATCGGCATGGTCATCGCCTGTAAAATAACTATTGTAAACTATATCAACTAAATAAGTTGCATCGGAATTTATTCTGTCGGAAATGTCTCTTAACAGAAATTCGGCTGTAAAATCGTGTTGCGAAGCCAAATTTGTGACCAAAAGCCTTTTCATGCTCTCGTACTTCACGTAACTGTGGCGATTGAGGTAAACCGATGTAAACAAGGCAAATATGAATACTAACAGAACAAAATGAGGATAATTGAACTTTAAGTTTTTAAATCGCATAACTCCCATAAAACTAACCACAACAATCAAAAATGAAACTGTTATAAGGCTAATTTTACTCCAAATCAGAGCCAAAATAGTGACAGCGATGAAGGAGATTATCATAAACTGTTTGAAACTCACGTGTTTTTTGCACAGTTGTAAAGTTTTGTCTAACAACAGGCAAAACGATGCAAAAAACATAATAATTATCATACAGCCCAATAGCCCTATTTCATTGAAAATTATTGTGTAATTGGGCCAACTCTCGAATATTCCCGAAGAATTTATCACAAATTCCTTTAAAAATGCGCTTATGGCGAAAAAACTTAAAATCACCGTCAATATTGCTATGCTGCTGTATGCAAAATAAATCCATTTGCGTTGATATGCTTCCGAAAACGTTATAAAACGGTATAATTCAATGATAAAGAAGCATATAAAGACACACCACAGAAACAGTTCGCCCAAAGAAGAGAACCATTCCGAACCAAAATATATTGGCGTAAAAATGTCTAATTGATAAAACACTCGCGGTATTTTCCATGTTTGCATGGCAAATCGCATAACAATCAAAATGATAGCAAGTATCGGAATGTACATGTTTTTAGAAAAATTTGTGCGTAATTTTCCGAAAACGCTGTCCAACAATAAAAACAACACAAAAATTGCTATCAAATACGCCATGGCAGGCAAGTAATTCTGGTAATCGTAGAAACATGTGCCGTCGAAAATCAACGACCACACGAACTGCCCATCGCTGTCGGTAATTGAATATGAATCAACATCATCTACCTTTTCCGAAAAAATCTTTACATTTGCAGGAAGTTCAAACTCCTTTTGGAAAGCGGTTTTCAGGTATTGGTTTTCGTTGATGTGAACATCTTTGATAAGCGCCAAACCCACAATCTCGTATCCATCAATTTTTTTTACAAACGAAGCGTATTTTCCCGATGCAAACGAGTTATTTCCGAGACTCACGTATGATTTGTCAAGTTCCGAAGACGAAAAAGTTTCCTGAATAGCCACATTGTGACTTGACCAATATTTCAGCGTATCGTTTTGATAGACAAAAAGATACAAGCCGCGATTTTCCAAATTGTCGGTATATGTGTTGTGAAAAATAATTAAGCACGAATCGGAGTTAGTTTTTGTTGCGCACTGCTCCAAATCGTCCATGTAGCGTTTCAGCGTTTGCTCTTTCGCAGTAAAAATTTTCTGTATTCGCTGTGCATGACGTTCATCAAACCGTTTAAAAAAAATATTTTCTTCCACGAGTTTTGCAAACAGCAACAAACACACAAATACAGTAGCAAGCCGCACAAACTTGCGCCTGAAAACTGTCTCAAAAATATTTTTTTCACTCATAAATATATAGTTTTCAGTTATTAGTTTTCAGTTTTCAGAAATAACAACGTTTATAATCAGAGGAGTCCATTTTTACAAATTTTTACTATTCAAAATGCAAAAATATAAACAATTTAGGAAATCACAAAAAGTTTTTTGTAAATTGATATTTATTATGTAATTTTGCAACGATTTTTATTATGGAGTTTTCTGTAGATTTAGCATATTATAATTCGCCGCTTGGGTGGGTTGAAATACGGACTTCGCACGGCTCCATTAGCTCGATTGTCGTCTGCGACAGACGCGAAAAAAACGATGTTTGTTGCAGGTCTGCGGTAGCTGTGGAGTGTATTCATCAATTAGATGAGTATTTTAGCGGGCTGCGAACGAGTTTTGATTTGCCTTTACGTCAAGAAGGTACAGCGTTTCAGCAAAGCGTATGGAATGTTTTGACAGGCATACCTTTTGGCGTAACCGTCAGTTATGGCTGGGTAGCAAAAAAGTTGAACAACCCGAAAGCAGTACGCGCTGTGGGCGCTGCCAACGGACAAAACAAGTTGTGGATTGTTGTTCCGTGTCATCGCGTAATAGGCGCAGATGGCTCACTGACCGGTTATGCCGGAGGATTGGAACGCAAAAAATGGCTGCTCGAACACGAAGCGAAAATAAAAACAATAAAACGATTGTAGTATAAATTAAATCTTATTATGACGCAATTACGATCAATAACCTCTCCCCCTGCCCCTCTCCTATGGAGAGGGGTATTAGCGCTCGAAATCGCTGATGGTCCTTCAGCGCTTTTCTGTACTTCTCCCCTCTCCTATGGAGAGGGGTTGGGGGAAGAGGTATATACGACAATTTACAGTTTACATAACAATAGTATAAATTAATAAAAACAATAAAAAACAATGAGAAATTTTCTTAAAATGTTGATAGCGTCCATATTGGGCGTGTTTATAGCAATGTTTCTTGTATGGATTCTAACCATTGGGATATTGGTAGGAATGTTGTCGAGTTTGGGCAGTTCAAAAACCATATATCAGTTGAGCGACAACACTGTATTGCGCCTTGATTTGGAAGGCAGCATAACCGAACGCGAAACGTCGGAATTAGTGTCGGGCTTGTTTGGCAGTTCCGAAAAGTCAATAGGATTGGACGATATACTGAAAGCCATACAAACGGCGAAAGAGAACGATAAAATTATCGGTATATACGTCAAAATAGGCATTCTGTCGGCGGGGACTGCCACGTTAGAGCCAATTCGTAATGCGTTCATAGATTTCAAAGAAAGCGGAAAATTTGTGGTTGCTTATGGCGATTATTACACGCAAAACGCCTATTATCTGGCGTCGGTAGCCGACAAGGTGATAATGAATCCACAAGGTATGCTAATGTTTCGCGGCATGTTTGCAAACTTGCAATTCAGCAAGGGCTTGTTCGATAAATTAGGTATAAATTTTGAGGTTTTCAGGGTAGGAACATTCAAATCGGCAATAGAGCCATTAACAGAAACCCAAATGAGCGAAGCCAACCGCGAACAAACAATGTCATACGTTAATTGCATCTGGTCGCATCTTTTGGCGGGTATTTCCGAAAGTAAAGGAATCTCTGTGGAAAATCTTAACATGTATGCCGATGAATATATGACCTTTTCGGATCCCGAAAAATCAGTTGAGTACAAATTGATGGACGCGCTCATGTACGCTCCCGATGTGACAGACTATATTAAGGAATTAGCCGGCGCTTACGAAATAAAATATGCCACGGTAGCGAATATTAATTCGGTTCCCGCAAGAAATTTTAGAATAGCAAAAGACCGTATTGCTGTACTCTACGCCGAAGGACCTATTATGCACGGCAAAAACAGAGGATTGGGACCGCTTATGGGCGATAACGTGATTACCGATGATGAATATGTAAGAGAACTCATCAGGCTAAAAGACGACCAGAATGTTAAGGCGGTAGTTTTCCGCATCAATTCGGGCGGCGGTAGCGCGTATGCTTCCGAGCAAATTTGGCGCGCCGTAATGGAATTGAAAGAAGAAAAGCCTGTGATTGTTTCAATGGGCGATGTAGCGGCTTCGGGCGGATACTATATCGCTTGCGGAGCCGATATGATTTTTGCAGAACCCACTACTATTACAGGCTCTATTGGCGTATTCGGAGTTTTCCCCGAAGGAGTAGAATTGCACAGAAAAATAGGCTTAACCTTTGACGGAATAAAAACAAACAAACATTCCGACTTGGAGGCAATGTCGGCAATCGCAAAGGTAAAGCCGTTCAGCGACGATGAACGCATGATAATTCAGGGTTATGTAGACCGCGTTTACGATGTATTCTTAACTCGCTGCGCCGATGGACGCTCGAAAACAATAGAAGAAATTGACGCCGTTGGGCAGGGGCGAGTTTGGACAGGCAGTCAGGCGTTGCAAATCGGATTAATTGACCGACTTGGCGGCTTGGAAGATGCAATTAAAATAGCCGCCGAACGCGCCGAACTGACCGATTACGACGTGGACTCCTATCCCAGAATAAAAGATACCTTCACGCGATTGATGGAAGAACTGACAGGCGGCGGAGTAAAGGCAAGTTTGATACGGTCGTTTTTGGGCGACGACGTTTATAGACAATATTTGATAGCAAACAAAAAAGTGACGCCATTAGATTTTGTGCAGGCGGTGATAGAGTATTAAGTTTTTGTTAATTTGATGTTTTTCATATTTGTACAATTTTCCACCAAGAATATAGTACAGTGCGGTTGAAAACGGTATTTTTTGTCCGTAGTCTTACCAGTGAAGAACAACTCTTCCAAATATGTTTTATCAAACTTTATCTCCATGTTTACTTTCTAAATCGCTGCAAAAATAATCATTTTTTCTGAAACAAAAAAAACGCCCGAAAATTACGGGCGTCTTTCTTTATAAACAATTAAAACTTACCTCGTTCCGCCTGCCCACCAAACATTTTCGGTGTAAACATAAGAACCGTTTCCGAAAGCATTAGCTATATTTTGGTTGGTAGTAACATCGCTGTTGCCATAAGTAAAACGTAATGGAAATTGAAGCGGGTTTTTCAAGAAATCAGTAGTCCAACTATCACCCATCGCTTTGCAGCGACGATAGTCATGATAAGCTTCCAATGCCTCGCACTCAAAAAATGCTAAATATTTTTGAGTCATTATTTCGCCTAATGGGTCGGCGTCGAATAAAGGCTTAACTTCTGTTGAAAAATAATTTTCAGCAGCCGTTGCGGTAAGTCCTCCGGTAATATTATTAACCTGCGCAAACGTCGCTATTATTGCTTCTTTCAATGCCGCTTCGGCTTCCGGTATTTCATTTAACCTCGCATGAGCTTCAGCTTTCAAAAAAAGTAATTCGTGATAACTCATCATGAAGGTGGGGATTGTATTCCTAACGCCGCTTGTGGCAAAAGCAGATGATGAAAGCCTTGATCTAGCAAACGAGGACTGGTCCTGTACCGAATTTCCATTCTCAACAAACAACACAATGTTGTCTACGCTACCAGCTGCAGTTGGATAAACCCAAAATACGTCTTTACGCGGATCGTTGCGATCCAATAATTTTTCGCGTAAACTTCTACTTCCGCTTAAATGACCAAACCTATCAGTATAAAACCGAGCAAACGGGTTACGCGATGTAGTGCCATTGTACCTATATTTCATCTCGTCATCGGCGTTCTCAAAAGAAACGTCTATCGCAGCAAGGACGTCTTCATATTTTTGACTCCTGTGAGATAATCTCATAAGGTAGCGGGCTTTAAGACCTTGTGCGGCTTTTATCCATCTTGGAATGGCAACTGCTGTACTTCCGGGGGGGTAGATAAAATCCTGACCGGCTAAAGCGGGCCAATCTGAAGACGCCGTCCTGTTCAGATTGACTATGGCGTCATCCAATAACTGCATGATTTCGACGTAAATATCTGCCTGCTTATCCAATACAGGCTGGTATATTACT
>Ga0099364_10009591_pt1 | contig 13416 bp, 6 predicted proteins | sample TergutTh196P3_FD_73070 | JGI IMG/M metagenome (GOLD analysis project Ga0099364, IMG submission 73070) | Microcerotermes parvus P3 segment gut microbial communities from Pointe-Noire, Republic of the Congo - Th196 P3 | ecosystem: Host-associated > Arthropoda: Insects > Digestive system > Gut ...
TGCGGTAACAACAACCATGCCCGTGGCAATGGCGTTGAGAGTTGTTCCGTCGTTTATCACAGCGCCGGTAGTACCTGCGTCTTTCACGCTCCAGATGATGGTCTGGTTAGTGGCGTCAGCCGGAGTAACTCTTCCGGTAAGGGTTAGCGGTATTCCTGCTGTGGCGGTGGTTGGAACGCCTGTTATATTAATTGCTGCAATGGGCGGCGAATTAATAATAATCCTTTTTACCGGCATCAGACGCACCGGACCGATGAGACCTGAAATAAGCAGGGTATCGTTATCCCTGAAGCGGTTCCACGTACAGAATGTCGTCCGTCCGTTAGGGTCTGGCTGACCGTCGAGCAGCCATTGGGGCCAGGATCTCAACGTACCCCACCATTCGCGAACGTCGCTCGGCGGAAGAGCCATATCGCCTATTAGACGGTTGGGCCAACTGTTAGTTATGGAAATATTCAAAATGTTTTCACCACTTTTTATAAATTCCGTAACATCAACCGCTTTGCCGAATCTCCACAGAACACCGAGGTCTTTGCCGTTCAATTCGAGTTGCGCAATCAGTTCTACCCTGCCCAAATCAAGAACGAAGCGTAGCCCATTTTGCATATTTTCCGGTAAGGTAAATCTTTTTGTGTACGTTGCCGTTCCGCTGAAGAACTTGATAGTTTCGTCCGCTGATTCGCTCCACGATATCAAATTGTCGAACGTTACCGTTTTGTGTGGAAACGCTACAGACCAGTCGTTTTCGAGGTCAAGCGGTTCGGGCAAAGTAACGGATTCCGTTGACTTATTGTTTTTCCCGAACTCCAACTCGTACGTACCCGATTCATAAAAATCGAGACAAGGCTCTTCCTGCTCGCCACGCACAGGCACGACAGCGAAACTCTCCTGTCCAAACAAAATCACGTCTCTATCGAATCCTTTCCACGTCGCTGTCTTGCCGTTCAATCTGTAATCGAATGACAACGATTTGGTAATATGTCCCGCCGGGTCAGACAGTCGCGAAATATTTTGAACCCAAAAGTTATTCTCGCCGTTATCGAACATCCTTTGAAGGATATCCTTTACGTCTGCTATTCGTTCGTTATCAGGGTCGCTCAACACTCCGTATTTTGCGTTGAGTATCTCGATGGGCGGCACCTGTTCGCCAATAACGACGGTTTCTCTGTCATTTGCTCTTACGGAATAAGACTGTCCGAGCATCTGGTAGTCAATAGCAAGCGTTTTTACGAGACCTACTGCCGGGTCGCTTATATATTGCAACATTCGTAGAACGCTAATCCTTCGTTCTCCGGAGGCAACTAAACTTTCGAGCAGTTGTTTGACGTCTGCCGTTCTTGCCGGATTGTCGAGAACGCCGTACTTTGCCGACGTTATGATAATTTTTCCCACCGGATTGTTCATATCGAACAGCCGTTTTCCGTCTTTCGTTATGCCTGTGAGTTCTGAATTTTGACTGTTTGTTTCTTTTTTCAGAACGACAAACACCGATTCTGTTTCGCGTAGCGGCAGTATCAGCCGGGTTGCGTTGGATTCGGTATGAAAAACGGTTACTTCAACGATTTCGCCCGTTTCCGGATACCAGAGTTCCGGTTTTCCTGAACCGCGAAGTCGGATATCTGCAAGCGCTGTGCTGTTACGGGGATTGGCGACGAAATAAATCTCGGCGTCTGGAACTCGGCGATGAATACGGTTCAGTGGCACATCGGACACGAAATCAGGCTCTATGCCCATTGCTGTAAGGACGACGTCAGGGGTGGTTCCCCAGAGGAATTTTCCTTGACCTATGGTGCGTTCGCCGCTTGGCGTAGTATTTACGCCCCAAAGTTGTTGAGCGAGTTGCCTCACGCGGTTGTCGTTGTTCGGATAATCGGTCAATCCGAAGGCAGCCGTAGCACGAGTGTTGCCGATGACCGTTGCGCCGTCCTGAACAAGTTGCAGTGTCTTTTCGAGTAGTTGCTCCGTCATTTGAGTAGACGTCGGTAGTACCATCACGTGATACTTCATGCCGCTTGAAAGAACGAGCATTCCGTTTTCTACCGTAGCACGAAGCACGACGTCGGTGTTGCCCTGATCCCAGGGAAATTCGTTGCGCAGTCTATCCGTAAATCTGTTAGCAGGCGGGGTTTCCGGTTCGAGATACAGTATATCTGCAACGTATTCTCCCAGACGTAACATATAATGGCAACGCGACAAATATTTATGCCACGAGGGCGTCAACTCCCACCATGTCTGTGTTCTTTCGTAATGAGTACCCCAGTATCCCATCATCATTCCGGGTTTAACGTCTTCCCATGGCTGGAACGAATATCTATGAAACACTATGCGATTTATTCCTTCACAGAACGCGAAGTCGCCGAGCGTTTTGATAGACCCCGGATGCGCAAACCAGCGTTCATACTGGTCGGAAGTGAACGATTCTGCTCCGATGATACGTTTGCCGTAGATATGTGCTGCTGAAGCCATCCCGCGACAAGTGTCTCTCCATTCACCATTGCCCCAAAATTCGCCCATCGGCTCGTCTACAATTCCGGCATACTGAAGGTAATCGCACGGCGTAGAGTATCCTGTGCCGTATGCTTCTGCCGTAAATCGCAGACCGTTTTGAGCGGCGAGTTCCTTCAAACGACCGGCGTAGTTTTCCAACACAAGGTCAGAAATTGTGCGGCGAAAATCCATTACAAATCGTTGCGTCGTTTCTGCATTATTTATCGCATAGCCGGCAAAAATCGGAAGATATTTCCAAAGGTCATATTCTCTGCGCTCCAAAAATTCTTCCCGCATATCGTTGGTCCAGTTTTGCGTGCCGGTTTCCCAACTGTCTACATGCGTTGCAACAAATGATTTACCAACGTTAGGCAAGTTGTCGGCGAGCAGTTTAGCGATTTGCCCCTCAAAGGCGTTCTCTATTCCGCGTTTGGACAGTACATCACATTCCGGACCGAGACCGGATTCCGGAGCGGGCTTGCTTAATATGTCCTTGCAGGTCATACCAAATCGTATAAGCGTCTGGTTTCCTGCCGGAATACCATCGTGTATTTCTCCGTCAGCGTTCATCTTGTCGGTAAGGTCTATTACGTTGTTCAACGAAACGAATGACGCAGCCGGCACCGAATTGAGCGGAGTACTGTACAGCGAGTTGTCTTCGGGCAGGAATCCGAGTTCGGTCTTGACTGTCGGCGTCGGGAAGGCAAGAACACATATATCCTCGTAAAAATCGAACGTTACCGTGCCGCGCGGTAACGTTGTTACTGCCGGACGATTTTCGGCGGGAACTTCAACGACCCGTATAGACAACATCTTCATGGCGTTTTCAATTTTGACAAAATTTCCGCCGCTTCCGGTCCAGCCGGCGCCGTTGTTCATGTTGACTTCGATGCCAAGCGATGCAGCCTTGGTAACCATGTATTGGAACAGTTCACGCCAACGGTCGCTCATGTAATCGACCGGTCCGCGCAGAACGCTCTGGTCGACCTCGAAGATAAGTACGCCGCCGATGCCAACGCGGTGCATGGCTTCCAAATCAAGGTCAATACCCACCTCGTTAATGTTGCCATTGGGCCAGTTCCAATATACCCAAGGTCGATATTCCTTTCCCGGCTCGGCAAACTCCGAAGGGTCAAGAACGGAGGATTGTAACATCCTTTCTATTTTTTTGCTGGGCGCGATGTTGGCAGCAAATATTGATGGTATCGCTAAACCCGACAATCCAATACCGGCGACGCCCAATCCTGTCTTCTTAATAAAATCTCGTCTTATCATAATATCATTACCTGTATTTATTTTGTTTCAAATTTCCATATCGTTACTGGTCCCATCAAGCCCGATTCCGATAAGGGCGAATCTTTTTTATAATGCTTGAACGTGGTGAAAGTATATCTTTCGCTGGGACGCGGTTGGTTTTCCGTCAACCATTGGGGCCATTCCGACAACGATTCGGGCCATCGTTCTGTGCGAGGACCATCGTCGGGCAGATGCTCGTCGCCAATAAGACGATTTGCCCACAGGTTCACTACTTCAATTTCCAACTTATTCCCTTTTGATTTTACAGCGTTGGTGATATCCACGCGCCAAGGCGCTGTCCACACTACGCCTAAATCGTGTCCATTAAGCCTTACACGCGCCATATTCTTTACTTTGCCAAGGTCAAGATATATTCGGGTATTTTTTGGTATAGACAGGTTGAATGTTTGCCGGTAAACCGCCGTACCCGAATAATATTTTATTCCTTCGTCGGTATGTTGGCTCCAGTCGGTCAGTTGTTCGAATGTCGTCTGTTCGGGTCCGCCCCACGCAGGGTCAAATGAAACAGTCCAGGGGGCTGTCAGCGCTGTTATTTGTTGCATTTCGGGAAAGTTCTTCTTTGCAGAAGTTTTCGGTAGAGACGTTTTGTTGCGAAAAACAATAAAATAACCCTGATGAATATCAAATTGCAGAGGAATAACCGTATGGCTTTCGTTTACGGTATATTCGGGCAACAGCCTTTTTTCGCCGGTCATCGGGTCCCATAGTTCGGGTCGCCTATCGGTAACACGAAATTTACATTCTACGTTTACATGTTGAGCGGAACGGTTTGCAACAAAATATATATCGCAGTTTTCCATCGTTCGGTGCGTGTAACGTATCTGTCCGGGCGATTCGAAATCAACGGGGATAGCCATTTGCGCCAGAATATTTGCCGTGTAACTGTATGGTGGATACAGGTTATCGGCTTGTTCGCGCAATTCCTTAGACCAGATGATTTTTCCTTTTCCAAAACTGCGCGTGGTTTTAGTTTCTGGGGCATCAAGCGAGCCCCAAAGTTCCTGCGCCAATTTCTGCACATCTGTGTCACATGCCGGATAATTTTTCAGGCTTGGCGATTTTTTCGGCGGTAGACCTACCACTGTTGCTCCGTCGTTCACCAAATCGCGAATTTTTTTGAGTAATTCGGGCGTCATGGTGTCAAAACAGGGCAATACAAGTAAGCGGTATCTGGCTCCGCTGGGAAATACTACGCATCCGTCTTTTACTGTTGCCTGATATAAAAGGCTTGGCGGGCATCCGTTGAAATTGTAGCCTTTTCGGTCAGGCAGTTCCGTTTCGTTGCGAAAATTTGATTTTATTATTTCGCCTTCGAGCGCGGAAGCCGGCGCACGAAACACATGCGGAGCGCCTTCGGGAGTAAGGTAAAGAACATCGGCTACGGTGCGTCCTTGCTGCAACATAAATTGGCAACGCGCAACATATTTGTGATAACCATCAACCATGTGCCACCATGTCTGGTTTCTATCCCAGTGAACGCCATAGACCCCCATAGTCATTCCGGGACGCAGCCGGTCATCTAAACTCTGATGCTGAAAAGTGTGGTATACCAATCTGTTGATTCCCGAACCAAACGCCCAGTCGGTCTGGTTCTTCATAGAGCCGGGATATATTCGCCATCCATCGAGAAAAGAAGTGAATGCTTCTGCCGGCGTTACCGGTTGTCCTATCAGGCTTGCTATCGACGAGGCTTCTATTGCGCTGAACGCCGTATTAACTCCATAGCCGGCGCTCCAAAATTCTGCCATCGGCATATCGGTTACCGAAGCCAACTCAAGGTCGGCGGCAGGGTTCATATCGTATGGCTCGATTGACAACCCCATTCCATGCCGGTTAGCAAAACGTTTTACATGTCCTACATGATTTTCCTTAATCAGTTCCTGCGATGTTTGCCGCAAATCCCAAAGAAAACGCTCGCTGACCTCGCGGCTTTGCACCATCACCCCTGCATAAACAGGATAAAAAGGTTGCGGGTCGTATCCTCTTCGACTGATAAATTCTTCGCGGAAACGGGGCGTCCAGTTTTGAGCGCCCATTTCCCAACTGTCCATGTGCAACATTTGCAATCCGCCTTGTGGACGCGTTTTTTTGAAGCCGATGAGACGAAACAGTTTTTCCGTAAACTGATCCAAATGTGCATTCAATGCTATAGTATCGAACTTGTCACATTCCAATCCCACGCCGGGTAATGGTGCCGGACGGGTAACGGCGCCATTATTACGGCTTCCCAAGCGCATCACTGTCCAGCGACCTGCGGGAACATCCCATGAGACCGTTCCATCGGGTTGGAGGAGGGCAGTCAGGTCGATGATTTTATCCTTATCGACTGCCTGTTCGTCGGGTTGTGATTCCGAAAAGGTCAGATATTTTTTCACATGAGGCGTAGAACTGTATGGTTTCCGGTAATAAAGTGCTTTTTCTTCAATTTCTGTTATTCGTAACCATTCATTTCCTGGTACAAAATCGGCGCCAATGGTAGATGCGCCTGCAGGGAAAGCAAGTACGGCAATGTCTTCGTAAAAATCCCCCCACTTTGCTTTCGCTTCGGGCGTAAAACCGCTTTCGCCAAAGAATGGCTGTTTGGGCAATGGTTTGGGTAAACTGATGGTTTGTTTTCCAGTGCCTGCTACTTCCACGGATGCTGCCACCAAGTGCTGCATCGATTGCCGGGCTTCGACCCATGGGCCGCCGCTGCCTGTCCATCCCGGGCCCACGCCCAACGTGATGTCGATTCCTAACCGTTCACATTCTGCAACGGCATGTCCGAACATATCCTGCCATTCCTCGCTGATGAAGTCAACCGACCCACGCGGTACGCCAACATTTACTTCGAGATACACCAAGTAACCGATTCCTGCCTTCTTCATAGATTCTAAATCTTTTGTCATGGCTTCCTTCGACAGGTTTCCGTCCATGAAATACCAGTACACTCCCGGACGAGCAGAATCTGGAGGATTCAGGAACCCTTGTTCCAACAATGAAAGCCTTTTACATGAAATCTGCATGATCAAACCTAACAACACAAAGCAGACAATAAATGTTTTGTATTTTTTTATTTTCGTTATCATATCAAATTATTTTTAGAGGTTCATGTTTCTTTTATTCAACAATATTTATTTTAATTGATAATTCTTATTTTTTATACAGTTCAGGAATGGTTGGGCGTTCTCCACTGAATACGTTCACTTGCCAATTCAGATTGAATACGTAGAGATGCCTGAAATCAAAAGGCTGCGGTATCCATACTCTGAAAAGATTACCTTCTTCCCACGTATTGCCTGCTGAAGCATAATTACACATTCGCAGGTAATGCTTTCTCCCTGCTTCGTCAGCCACAGGCACCTCGAAAGTCATCCATATTGCAGGAATTTCAGGGTTATCCACTATCTTTGCATCCATATATCCGTCAGTGCTTTTCAGAAATTTGTACCGGTACATCGGAGGAGTTTCTACACCCATACGGGCAGGTACTAATCGGGTGTCGAATGCCAACACCACCGGCCCGTGCATGATAGCAGCATCGTTTAATCCCGATGGCGCTTCAACAACCCGTGCCCTCATATCAAAAACGATCTCAATCTTATCGTTATCAGACCACTCTCGCACTATTTCGGCATAAGTACCCGCAATTGTCAAACCGTCGTAGGATTGTTCATTAATCTTTATCCGGGTAATTTTACTCCATTCAGGAATGCGTAAATTGACGGCAAAGGTTTCGTTTTGTGGAACATGAACAACCGCATGGATTGTTTCCTTTACAGGATAATCGGTATCCATAACAACGGACAATTCCTGACCACGCGGAGTTTTCAATTTCGCCCGCATTTTCCCGAAAAGGTTGACCACAATGCCGTTATTAGCCGTCATCACAGCCCATGACGGAGTCAGTAATAAAGCGCGAGGGCCGTTGGCTACGCAACAACTCATCACCACGTCGGGAAACTGTAAATGACTGTGAACACGCTCTCCCATCAGGCTGGTATAATATGACCACCAATCGCCTTTGGGTGATTGCGCTGCAATCAAGGCATTATATAGGCTGATTTCGAGCTGGTCGGCATACTTACTGTCGCCGGTCAGGCGCAACATTTGAAAAAGGAACTTCATCCATGTCACCGTAACGCAAGTTTCCATCCCTTGATACATCGGATCGCCCTGGCGCCTTTTACCATTACACCATATTTCGGCCATAGATCCGGAACCGGCGATCATAATTTCGTCTTTAATGATGGAGTTGATCAGCGAGCGGCAAGCATCGAAATACAGCCTATTGCCGGTGATGCGGTATAACTCGCACAAACCTTCGAAACAAGACATCATTTCATAAGCTTTGGGAGCTCCGCTCATTTCCCACAATGGAGTATTCGATAATGCTTCCTGAATTAAACGTATGCCTATAGGGGTTAACACATTGGGGCTATCCCATGATTTGACGATATGTTCAGCGAAATCCAAATATCGTTGGTCGCCGGTTTTTTGATAAAGAAGAGCGATAGGTTCCAACACAGAACTTGAAGCAAGACCTTTCCAACCGATCCATCCGGTGGCTGCTATGTTCACACCACTTTCCTTACCGGCTTCACGAATCAGAAGGTCTGCCTGTTTTTTCGCAGCTTCCAATACTTTTGCGTCTTTGGTCTGGTCGTGGTAGGCAAGCAATCCCAACAGGACATATTTACGCCCCCAAATATCCCATTGGCCCAAGTGGTGTTCGTCAGGGTAGGTGCCGATATATCCGTCGGGTGTTTGACTTTTGAGTAAATCACCTATACCCTTATCAATCACTTTACGGTAAACATCAGTCGGCGTATAACCATACCCCAGCATGGCCGAAGTAAACCATTTACCCCAAAATTCGCAACGGAATCCCCAATTACCATCATTCCGTAAATAGAATGGTTGAACAACGCGATCAATATCCTGTGCCATCACACGGTTTTCAATACACAAGTCTAATTTGTTACCGAGATAACCTTCAATATGTACATTACCATAAGGCGCCGGAGCAAAAACATCATTCACCTTCGTGTATGAAACATTTGTCGTCGCCGAATTATTCCTTTGTGCAAAAATTGCCGAAACCATTGTCGCAAGCACAATAACTATTAAAGAATACTTTTTTGTCATGATTATTTTTATTATTTTTATTTATAATTTTTATTCCTGATACACATAATTGAACCGTCCACCCGGCGCAACATCGCCATTCAGGTAGAAGTCCATGATGTTTCCGTCTTCCTGCATGTTGTCCGACCATTTGAACTCCATATTTATTCCGTCAGACTGCAATAAATTACGCGGTATCCTCATTTCGAGTTTGTTGCCTGAAACCTTGTAGTCTGCATCGCCAACTTTCGTCCAGTTCCAGCCGCCCGTATTTTTTTCTATGACGGCTTTCTCGTTTGGTGGTGTCACCCGGTTCACCACAAAGTCGTATCCTTCCCAACCGGTATTGTGGTTGCGGTCGGTATCAATAAAAAGGCGCATCCATGCAGGATCGGATGATGGTGTGATTGTCTGCGCCGTTTCGATATAAAAATAAACGTATCGGTCGCGCTTATCAAAAGTTGTGATAAACGCGATTATCCAAAGTAAAATATTATCCAAAGCAAATTTTTGTTTATTCTGAATATCAAGAACATACATTTTTTTCTTTCAAAAACTGCTTTGGATAATATTATTCTATTTTCCTAAACTTTTAAGCCAGGACTTCAGTTTAGAATCCTTTTCCCACGACCTCATCGCCTCTCCCACCTGTGGTATTACATCAACATAAGCGGCTTCGAGCGCTTCCCGTTTTTGTTTGGAATCGGCACGGGCATATACTTCCGTGGTCTGTATCGACACATGACCGAGTATATCCCTGATATAGACAAGATTCACTCCTGCCTGAAGCAGGTGCATTGCCTTGCTGTGACGCAGGCAATGCGGGCTGATTCTTTCAGGAATGATGTCCGGATTCACAATACGGGCGCTCTTTACATATCGCATCAGGATAAACGTTATTCCGGCATTGGTCAGTTTTCCACCCCGATTGTTTGTGAACAATGGGCGTTGATTGAAGGACGGCTTCAACAGTCCATTCTCTTCCATATACTCCTTGAGCAAATCCATCTGTTTGTCCTGTAACGGCACAATGCGTTTCTTTCTGCCTTTACCAAACAAGGTGGCATAGTATGGCTTTGTGGTATGAATATCCAGCGGCGTAAGGTCGATGAGTTCCTGCACTCTGGCTCCACTGTCATACAGTAGGGCAATCATGGCAAGGTCGCGACGCCCCTCTCCGGTATTGGTTGGAATTTGGGCGAGAAGCAACTTTATCCCATCCACATCAAGATAGTTGACAGATGTCTTTGTTGCCGTTTTAAACTTTATGGACAGGACGTCCTGCCATTGTTTCAGATGAATCACATCCTCATATTGAAGATATTTACAAAAAGCATGTATTGCGGCAAGCCTCTGATTACGTGTAGATGTACTGCATTTTTTTGTATCTTGAATCCACTGCAAAAAAGACAGCACACTTTCACGTGTCAGATGTTCGATTGACAATCTCTCTGCCTTGATATGCTTCACCTCGTTCATAAAGTCGAGCAACAAGGCGAAGGTATTACTGTAAGACCTTACGGTATGGTGGCTTGCGCCACGCTCCCCCGACAGATATTCAGTAAAGAAGCTGGTCAGGTATTTGGCAAAATCATGTTTCATATTCGATAGAGATATTAGGTAAAAATGGAAAAAGAGACTGCGAGATGGATTGTTCCTGACGTATGATGTCGGGGAACATTTCATGAGTTAACCGGACATAACTCTCTGTACCGGAAATCTTTCTGTGTCCGAGGAAAACGGACAGAACAGGAAGTACACAGTAGATGTCCGCTCCCGCTTTGACCTGATTCATCAATGAGTGAACGGCACAGGTATGACGCAGGTCGTGAACTCTAGGCCCATGACCTGCACTGATATGAGGTATGTCGCATTTTTTCAGTATTTTTCTGAACCACGCATAAACACGGCTCTGGTTTAAGGCCAGACCGGACGGCGAAATAAAAAACGGGGCTTCTTTTGCATCCGCATTTTTTACCGGCAATCTGTTTCTTGCGTCAAGGTATTGACGTAACACTTTATACAGCGACGGATTGACCGGTATAAGCCGCTGCTGTTGGTTTTTAGTCTTTCTGATGACAATCAGCCGACTGTCAAGGTCTACGTCCTGATTCAATAAGGAAGTCGCCTCACTGACCCGCATACCCGTACTGTACAAAAGGCGAAGTATGCACGGCATGGCAAAAAGCCGACTGTTCATATTGCCACGCTCGTACACAGTAAGTGAATCACAGGCGGCAAAGATGGACTGAATCTGCTCTTGGGTAAACACATACGGCACATGGTTGTTGCGCTTGTACTTTGGAAGTCGTGGAACATAACAGGGGAATCCCAAACGGTTCATATACTTGGAAAACTGTGATATTACCGAATATTTACTAAAAATCGTCTTGTCGCTAACATTGACTTGTGTCGCTCTCCACTTGGCAATCAGGGACTGGGTAATAAACGGAGTAGATATTTGCTCCTTGATAAAAAACAGGTCAAACTCCTTGAGTATCATTTCGAAGGTTCTTCTGGAAAAACCCATCGCTTCCTTTGCGTCTATAAATTTTTGCATATATGTAGCAAAAACGCTGCCGAACGGATATTTATTCATAGAATACCCCTCCTTTCTGCTGATAAAATCCGGAAGAAACCGGTGGTACTTCAAGAGTGCATTTCATCAGGTTCAACACATCTATACGAAGATACTCCATTGTACTTCCGGTATCGTTATGTCCCAAAGATTCTGATATTACGGGCAGTGATATGCCATTGGACAACAAACGACTGGCAAGAGAATGACGCATAGAGTGCGGTCCAAATTTGCGATGGGATATATCCACGCCTGACTCCCGCATGATTCGCGAAATTGCACCGTTTATTGAAGAGCGAGTCATTACACAGTATGGCGGACGTGCAGAGAGAAACACCTCCTGAAAATCAGACACAGGTCGGGCGTATCGCAGGTAATTCACTATGGCTTCTCCAACTTCTGTAAGTAAAGGTAATTCGACAGGTTTGCCCGTCTTGAATTGTATGAGTATCAACTTATTTTGTTCCCAATCTATGTTTGAAAACTTCAGTCTGCATATATCGGATGACCGTAATCCCAGTCGGGATGCAAGCAGCAATATTGCGTAATCCCTTTTGCCAACAGGGCTTGACTGCTCAACAGATGCCTCAATCTGCCCGACCTCCTCGGCGCTGTATATGGAAGGAAGTTTTTCCCGCTTGGGAAAACGATTTTGTGCAAGAGTGTATTCGAGGTCGATGTCGGTATATTTCTGTGCATACAGAAAGCGGCAAAATAGTCGCATGGTTTGACATCTGTCCTTGAAATTTACACTCGTGCTGATAAATGACAGAATATCAGAATCTTCAATGTCTGAAATTTTTGTTTTAGACTTGAATTCCAAAAAAGCAATGAAATAACTGATGGTTCGTCGATGTTTATCAATTGTTATCTCTTTACTCCGCTTATCTCTTTGAACCTCCAAAAAGGCATGAGCGACCTTACCCAACTCTCCGGGCAACGGATGTTCTACCAGAGGCACAATACGCTTGGGTATCGAACCTGTTTCCAGATGTGCGGAAAGAACACGCACACTGCGAGTGAGAACCCGCTTGGGAAACGGTGTTAGAGTTTGAAGGACAGAGTCCAGGTATTCCTCGCCAATATTAGAGGAATAATCTGTTATGCCTTTCTCATTCAGATAAGGCAACAAATAATTTGCCCATTTCTCCTGATGCAGGGCAATACAGGCATCCGAGTACCCCAGATGCTGCAGATGTTCTACGCATTCTTGCATTAGAACATGGATTTCTTTGGTCTTGTTGTTTGACATTTTATATTATGTATTAGCGGGTGGATTTGCCCATCCCGGCTACAAAATACACAAAAATATTATCAAACAATATTATCAAAAGTTGTATTGAAAATCAATGAGTTAATGTTGTATTCAAAAGCCACTTTGGATAATATTTTACTTTAGATAATCGAAGTTATCAAAAGTTGTGATAAACGCGAGGGCGAGGCAATATTCCGGTACATCTATTCGTATTTGAATTGCAAAAAGCCATTTGAGCGACTTTGGATTAGCAGCCTCACCGAAAAAGCCATCAAAAACGGCTTTCAAAATCTCAAGCCGGGCAACGATTTCGATAACCTGTATTTCGCCGCAAAAGCGCGTTCAGAGGCAGACTGGCAAATCGGGATTAACAGTTCGCAAGCGTTGTCAATAGCCGCCGGGCGCGGCGTATTTTCGCTCGGACGTGTGCAAACGCCCACATTAGCGATGATTTGCAAGCGTTTTCTGGACAACAAAAACTTCGTATCTGTCCCTTTTTGGCAAGTAAAAGTAGAAACCGAAAAGAACGGCGTAGTCTTTTCCGCCAACGGCAAAGAAAAGTACGACAACAAAGAAGCGGCAGACAAAATTTTCCAACTTTTGAAAGAAGAAAAACATTTGTCCGTTCAATCTGTCGAAAAGAAAGAGGGAAACCAAGAGGCTCCGCTATTGT
>Ga0099364_10009592_pt1 | contig 13416 bp, 8 predicted proteins | sample TergutTh196P3_FD_73070 | JGI IMG/M metagenome (GOLD analysis project Ga0099364, IMG submission 73070) | Microcerotermes parvus P3 segment gut microbial communities from Pointe-Noire, Republic of the Congo - Th196 P3 | ecosystem: Host-associated > Arthropoda: Insects > Digestive system > Gut ...
TCTGTCATGCTGAAAGAGAAAAATATCAGTGAAAACTAAATATTAAGCAGATGTGTGGCCCTGAGATGAAACTGGGGTGAAATGAAAAAAACTGCATAAAGAGAGAGTTCACAATTCAAATTCTTCAGCTATTATTGTACAGGCAATTAAATGAAGTACTGTAAAAGAGATATGCATTCAAACTAGCCTTAAATGTTCTGTTGCATTGCACAGAATGCAAATATGAGACAACATCTGCAGCAGAGTCCAAGCAATCTCTCTGCCCTAGGATGCACCGTGTCATACATGTGTGCCATGTATGAAATACGTCCTCGATGTCACTAGTCTGTACAACCAAACCAGTGCAGCTGGTTTCCAGACTTGTCACATATACAGTATATGAAGGGTGAGATATGTAATAGAAGGAATACTTATCAAACTGTGGTTTGTAAAACTCAGTTGTAGAAAATGTTTGGGAGACCATGACATATGACACAATAACATTAAAAGAGATTTTTAAAAAGTTTTACTGTGAAGATGTAAACTGGAATGAACTGGCTAGGGAATCTGATTTGCATAACAGGAAGTTTCTTGATGAGATGAATGATCAGCACTGACTTGACAAAGACCCTATATAACGGAGCTAATTATAGCAAGAGTTCTACACAGCAAGAAGCAAGAAACAGTTTGAAACAATAATAAAGATATCCATAAATTCCAAACAAATCAACTTACTGAGAGTGGATCAGACAAGCGAGACTGTAACTGGCGACATATATATAACTCCCATTCCCAACTTGGCTTCTGTATCTTCAGTGCCACAGTCCTTTGTGTGCCCATATCAATACCCTTAAACACTTTTGCATAGCGTCCTTCTCCCAGAATTTTCTCGATTGTGAACTTATCTCTTCCTGTATAGAAAGCAACAATTTTGAGAGATAACAGACAATTTTTCAAATAAATACAATATGATGATTTACAAGTAAAATCATTTACTCTATATGGTTCTTACCAACATAGAATCACATCACAGAAGACTTGAGTCTTCAGCAACACCACTGTAAGAACCTCAAATATCATACATGTATAAATTCACCTGAAGATAGTAGAGTGCATCTAATATAATATAATGCCAAAAACATTCAGAAAGATATTGTTGTATATGAAAGAAATGTAGGGTAATATGAAGTCAAAGAACCTAATACAGAGCACAGCAAATTTAAGGAAAGTACATACATAGCTCTACCACATTTTGGATGCTGGAATCCAGGAAAGGAAAATCTTACTTTGCTGATGCAAGCTGCAGACTGGTTGCACAGACATGCTAGGTTCTACACTGAGGATGAAGATGGCCACTTTGAACAGTAATTATAAATTCAGCAATAACAGCTTGTTTGCTCATTCTTATTTGCTTTTTTTTGCAGATATGGGTGTGCAAGATAAGGGGAGAGGTAAGATGTTAATTTTGCAATATGTTTCTGGTTCAGTAGAAAAGTGCAGACTGAGGGAGAATGCAACAGATGTAAACAGATTTGATGCACACAGCATATATGAAGTTTGCAAAGATGCTCCATGGGAATCTAAAATGAGGTGAGATAATGGTTATTACAGAAAAAAGTAACACTGGACCATAATTTTTATGATGATAAAAAGTTAATGCTGTTCCAAGTGCAGTAAGTATATGGCATCAAATTAGAAGTGATATTACATTATTTCAGCTTAAATACTGGTAACATAGGGTGTTGTAAGATGTAAACATAACAACTTATATCCATGGGAAATCACATTCCAAGGTCAAACAAAAAACACATGCATGAACTTTTGGAGTGCAACACATCAGTAACCAGGAAAATTATGCATTTTGAATCTTGAGGTTTTAAATGAGGTAAAAATAAAATATTTTGAAGGCTAACACAATTTTTCTCTTCTTCAAATATGTATGCAGCCCACCCAGCCTCCTTTCTTTCCTACTAGGTAAAGTGGCCAAGGCAAGAATGTGACCGCTCACTTTCACTTACTGCCTCCATGTAGTGCAGATTAACAAATCTGAATGATGTCTCACAAATCTAAGGTGTTCATAATGTTACCACACACAATATTCTGTTTGTTACAGTAATTTCCAGTTACTTCAACTCTGACAAATGGAAACTCTAACAGCACTCTTCAATAAGAAGCAAATGTAAACACATACACGATTCTGTAAGCTATCATCAATACAAATCCAGTCATAAACTTACCTAGACTGATGGTTCCACCAATTTTAAATCGTGGCATTTGTACATTGACTTTAACATAGCAATTGCTATACTCTGCATTTGAAAACCCTACATGAGAAAGCAACTTCTGAACTAAAGTAAGATCAAATGGGTCAATAACTTTGAGTCCATCAAACTTAAACTCAGAAAAATCTCCAGCCAGACAATTCTCTTGTGTTCTTGATAAACTAGCTTTGCAGCCATCATTATCACATTCATTCTCTCCCATGTGGCTTATTGCATCTCTTTTAGCATGGATCAAATTTTCATCTTCACTTTTTAACAATGCTTCATCATCCTTAGATTTTGCTTTCAGTCCTGTAGAATTCTTCACAGACCTAGAATTTCTTCCTCTAATCTGCTTGCATCTCAGAATCTCTGTTTGTTTTTCAAGTGAATTAGATTCTTTCTGCAACACTGAGTGTACAGATTCCTCCAAGCAGACATTTTGAGAAGGGTTTGGTTCCTCTGGTAAATGCACAGTTTCCATTTTGTAATGAAATGACTCAGCAGTCATCTTGACAATCGGATGGTTAATGGAATAATGTTCAATCTGTCGATATCCTTCCTGAACACTGCAACACCCTTTCCATGCTTTTGTGATGTCCCTGTCATGCCCAGAATTTCCATTACTCTTATGAACATTCTCATTCGTTTTTATGTTGCCTCCTGTACAGTTCTCCTGAAAAGATGTAGCTGTGTGATGTGTTGTCCCACTACTGCCAGAGGAGCTACTTGACTTGTAAGGTTCCACTGTCTCCACGATTGTGCTTAAGTTTGGCACTGTGTGAGCACTTGATCCAGCACTCCTATGTGCACTTACTTCATCAGAACTGTAGGAAGAAAATTCTTGGTAAGAAAGTACGTAAGTCACTGAAAGTTGTAAATATGAAATATAGACCAAAAAAAATGAAAAATAAAAAAAATAAAATAAAACTGCAATGAGGTGTTCACTGCATTCATTCAGACTCCATAACTAGCTGGTATTCCAACATCATGGAGATCTTGGCTCTTTCTGTTAAGTCTGCATGTTTAAGATAGTGATAGAAAGTTTTATTAGATATTAAAAAACCAGCAGAACTTAAAAGTGTTAAATACCAAAAGAACAAGAGAAAACTGTTTAATAAGGATTCAAAAAAGGAAACTTCCTTATAAAGGAAAAGAGCTTATAATAAGTAACAAAGGCAGAACTCTTTTTTTGCTGCATTTCCATTATTTTCAAGCAAACACTGCCTAAAAGTTATTTTAATACTCTTATTTTAAAGCCTAAAAGTATTTTATTCCTGAAACTGGTCAACTGATAGAATTTTAAGACTTTTAAGTCACACAGTTTTACAATTATACAAATCTCAGAAGGCCCAAACAGTCACCTTTGCTTTATTAAGCTTTAACAGTAAATGCTGTAATTATCTCAAAAGACTTTTTCATATTCTTCCACCATGTTTACAAAAGAAAAGCTTTGCTCTTTTGTTGATTCTCTACTCATACTTGAGTGACTTAAGAATGCAAATTCCTTTCACACATCAATGACAAACAGGTGATACAAAAAAAGACCTAGTGTAACCATAATCTTCCCAAGAGTTGCAAATAAAAAACTGAACACAAGTTACAATAATCATAGTTAAATGTTTCACTGTCTTGGTAAGGCAGCTTCTATAACACCCAGTATTTTCTTTATCATGTTCTTCGTTAGATGGAAAGACAGTTACATAAGTGAAAAGGCTACAAACTTGTGAATGTGAAAGATATCAACCAGATAGGAAATGCACATATCATTCAATGTTCAGTTATTTACATCTTGGGCCCTTCTCAGATTGAAACCATTTTGGATCACATGTTCAATAAATAATACCTCTTACAGGACTAAAGCTGCATGCACGCAAGCGCACGCACGCACACACACGCACACACACACACACACACACACACAAGCACCTTGAAGTGAACACAAAAGTATACCAAGTTTGTACACAGAATACTTCCTATTACTGAAATTAAAATAAATGTCACAACACACTCCACTAAAACCATGCTCATTGGCATATAAATTACATGTGGGTCATGATGTTTTAAACACACACTTGTTTAAACTGATAAAAACAGTTACAATGTGACTTTGTTGCCCACCATATGTTTCCACAGATTGAGTTGCTTATCTATACCTGTACTCTTTCAAGCAGAAAGTTTATTAAACAGGAAACATACACATCATATGGAAAAATGTTGGTACTCAATTTCTATGACTTCTTAGGTGGGAAAATTTCTGAGGCAGGGACATCTTAAGCGAGTTTCTCTATATTACAGAAAGTAATGGCTATTATAAGGGTCTATTACTATATATGTTTGACAAAGTTATTATTTATTTATATGTCTATACTGAATCTATTGGTCATGCATAACCTCAAATGTTTACCCCATCCAAATATTTTGTAATCCCAGACTCCCAGACACTACTATATACACAATTTGTAGGTAGATTCATGATTTATCAACACACACAATTTCATTTCCCCAGACACTATAAATAAATATTAAATATTATGATTGTTTGTTTTATTTTCCTTAATTATTAATGATGTAAACTGTATGGACAAAATCAGTAATGTCCATAGGAAAGAACCATAATGACACAAATGTTGTGTAACTGGATAACAGAAAAACCACAACAACAAATCTTGATACAACAATTATTTCTTTGGACTGTGTTCTTGTGTATTTCTTGTAAAATCTCTCAAAATGACAATTTCTGAAAACAAGGTATAACTTGAAACACGTGTTCTGATTTTCTGTACAACCCTCATTTCAAACTTCTCTCAACACAAGAAGAATCCAGTAATATATAAATATACACATGTCTGTATATAAAATATGTGTTATTTTTGTCCAATTTTAACATAACTTTAATTTTATCAATAGATATTTTATGAAGACCCCAAAACAAACTTTTTAAAAATTCCCAGCAGGAGCCACATTGTTCTATGAGAAAAGATGGACAGCCAAATGGACAGACAAAAGATACAATGATGCTAATAAGCACATTTTGGAATGTGCCTAAAAATTATGTAACATAATATGCATTACATAGTCACAGATAGTATAAAAAGTTGTATACTCAAAATAAGACTTGTGGCCATGCACTGTAGCATCCTTCAACCAATGCCTAGTAGCTGTGATTAACAAACACAACACAAATGTGGAATACTTACTGACAATTCCACGTGTTTGCTGAAGAATCAGCTGCATTCCTGTCAGAAGGCTGTTTAAGTTGCCCCACCAATGGTGTGGAGGACAATAAAGGACAGGAGAAGACCTGAGTATTGCATGTAAAATTGCTGTAATATGTTTCAGGTTCTAGGAACTCCTGGTAACAAAACAAATTAACAGTTTCACTGGTACCTATTGGCAAACATCTCTTTTAAAAGACAGGCCTATCATGGCTTTCTCAAGGGTCTTGATTCACATTCATTCACACATAGTAGAATCAAATACTTTTATACTTCTTAATGAAGTAAAGAACTTTTTTTCACTATCATATTCAAAGTCAATATTGATCACAATCTAGGCACATTTGCTAAGAAAATGAGCCCCACAAGTCTAACAATGATCTGTAGTATGCTGAGTTCATCATCTAAGGAAATGGTTTTACCTTCCAGTTGTGTTGCCATTATGGCCAAATGTGTACATAAAAAAAGCATGTACCAGACTCAGATGGCAGATTTAATATGCACAACAGAACTGAAAAAAATCACACATCGAAAGCAAGGCTGGTGACTAACTTGTTAGAGCACCCAATGCACAGGTGCCTCCACAACCTTTCACCAATTATTCAAAATGGATCAAAGTTTTTGCAACAATGTGTTCTTTTTTGGAACACATGATTAAGAACAAAGGCCAGAAACCAAGTAATTCTACAGATTAAACTGGCTTGAGTAAGGATCCAAGTCAGCTTTTGTGATAAGTGGAATTAACCTCCAGGTCCAATAATGACAAGAAATTTCTCATTCATCTGAATAACCAATAATGCTCCAAATCTCATACGCCTTGTAATGATGGTTCTTCCTTAGGGTCACAAGGAAAGTCTGTGGATGGCTGAAGAATGCCTGCTATTCTCCTCTTCTCAATTTGAGACACCAGGACACCTTCAGGCGAAACATTCTCCTTCATTTCTGTCCCAATCTGCACTTTCTCCTCTTCTTCAGTCATGCCTGGAGAAGGTACTAATGGGATGCTCCCTTATGAACATACAACACATTAGAAAAACACAATTAAGAGGTGGAAGAAAAAAAAAAGGCATGGGCTCAAAGTGTAACTGTGAGCACTGATCAAGGAGTCCCGCCAAATACAAAGGAGGCATAAGCACTACACTGGGTTTTGTATTGTTTGTTGTTATCAATGTGCAACCTTACGGCACATTTTGAGGTTATACAGTGAAACCCCTATTTCACATCATCATGTAGACCTTACCAAAAAATTGTGAAATCAAAGAAAATATAAAATCAGGGACAACACAGAAAAACAGAAGATTGGTATTTCTCACTGTCTTGTCTTATTCATTATTAAAATCAAATTTATACAGTATAATAATGCTTTTGTGCAAACTTCCAAACAGTAAAACTCACTTTTTCATTAAATGTTTAAAATAAGTTCATGAAATAGCAATCACTTGCAAAATCAAAACAGATTTCATTTTTTTAACCAGTCCAATATTGTTATTTGGTTACATTCTTTTTGATGCTTCAATGAGTATAGCTTTTTGTCAAGCTTACTGCACATCATTAGCATGTCATCCTCCACATCGAACTGCTGGATGAATTTTCTTACCGCATCTAGTCCTTGAACAGCATCAAATGTTCTCAATAAACTCTTTTTCCACTTCTTCTTTATCTTCTTGTTTTCTTCAACCTCACAAGTCAGGGGATACTGCATCACCAAGTAATTCTCCATCGATCATTGCCAATGCCTTCCGTATGGGATGCTTTCTGTACTGGCACTTGACAGCATGGATGATCCCCATATCCTGTGGTTGCAAATGGCTTGTGCAATTTGGAGGGGAAAATATAATTTTAATATTTTACAGAGCAATGGTATCTCTTGTGTGCGCAGCACACTGGTCAATGAAGAGCAAGATTTTTCTGTTTTTTTCCCCTATCTGATGATCCAATTGAACAAGAAACTCCACAAATGCAGATGAAGTCATTTATGAATTGGAATTTGCTGTGTATTTGGTGGGGAGATGTTTACATTTCTGAAGCAATGGGGTTTGTTGTACATGCCAGTTGCCAGTGGAGATAATTTCCCTGTGCCATCAACATTGCAACTTAGCAGAACAGTGACCCTCTGCTTTGATTTTGTTCCACCATGGCAAGAATCACCTTTGTATGTCAGTGTCTTACTGGGCTGGAGATTATACCAGAGTTCAGTTTCATCAATATTAAATATGTCCTTCAGCTGGTAACCATCAATTATTTTTGACAGTTCTTCACTTTTTGAGTCCAATCAATGTTTCGGGATTTACAATGGCACTCTCTCCCAAAATAGTCTTTTATACCGCTTATGTATTTTCTTATAACAGCCATAAGAAGCCTGAAAACTGTTGATACCTAGATGAGCAGCTACATGTAGAGCTTTTTCCTTCAGTTGGGGTCCATCAATGAATGCGTTGGCAGTATGGGCTTTAAACCATGCCCAAAGGATAGTTTCAAGTTCTTCCAATGGCAAAGTCGTCAGAGATTAGCATTCTTGAGAAAATGATGGCCCACAACGTAAGCAACTTTTCTCTAGTTCAGACAGTTTACTCACTATTGTGTTCAACATCGATACCGACAAACCAAGCATTGCCGCTATATCTACCCGAGTTACCATGTGAGCCTCAACTTGAACTAATATTTGTATTTATTCATTTACAGAAAACACTTTACATTGTTGCTTCATTTTCTGCTCATTTGAGGACATTTTCACAATAAATGGATAGTTTTTGCCTTCACTCACCATGATAGTTGAACACTAAACAATTCCAAACTTGCTTTCCCTACAAGAGTTCAAACAAAAAGAGTATGGCTTGGCTTGGCTTGGCTGTACTTGCTTGCTTCCAAAGCTTGTACTGGCTGAATTCATTCTCACTACGGAAGCAGCACACATATTATTGGCTAATTTTGCTGGACCTGTTATAACACTTGTTAGCTGAAAGCTTCACGCATGGACATGCGTGTAAAGTCAATGGAGTTTCTGCCAGCGAGACTTCAAAATTCAAATGTACAATCACAGAAAACGCAAAAGTGAGGACACGTAAATCCATGGAAATTTTAACACTGAACTTATGGCATTTCAGTAAAGACTACAAATTTATAATGTAAATTCAGGGAAAACGTAAATTCAGAGAATGTCAAATTGAAGTTTCACTGTACAAATTTATGAAGCATACTAATTTCTCCTCATGAATTCAAGCTTCTTACCTTCAGGTTACGATTTCTCATAAGCCCATTCGGTACAGTGATTTTACCACTAACTGTAGGTAACAATTTCTTATTGATTAACGGTTTGGTGATACTTACAAACAAGACTGGCAATGTAAGTATAAATGTAACACTGAGGTGCATTCATGCAACCACTGTTGCAGTGGAAAAGCAATAACTATTACACATTCTGAATGTGTGTTTTTAGCCTTAGGTATCCAGCATAAAATGCACATGTGCCATACTGTCATCTGTTGCAATATTTTTCCACATTATATCATAAAAGGTACGATTTTTTTGGGGGGGGGGAGTTATTGAATATGAAATGTATGTTTTGATTTTCTCTACAACTTCTGTGTAAAAGCATTTTTTATTACAAAAAAAGGTGTGACAATACGATCATAAATGTATATTGGTCTTCATGTAAAGTACCCACTATTCTTGTCAGGTTTTAATGAGACTTGAATTTTCTCAACAGATTTTCCAAAAATACTCATATCAAATTTCATGCAAATCCGTAACCAAGCTGTTCCATATGGATCGACAGCGATACAGACGGACAGACATGATAAAGCTAATAGTCACTTTTCACAATTTAGCGAATGCACCTAAAAGTGCCTACAAACAATACACACTATGTGTCTACATATCACCTTTCAAATATCACTTAACAATTTGTATGTGGGATGTCAGGTAAACAGAAAATTTGATTTTGGTCCATCATAACCATTCGTGAACTCAAATGACTACCACAACAGGCATTCAAGGCAGTATGCAGCTAAAGAAACCAGAGTGACATGTAATACTGACAGACAATTACAGAGAACATATTTTGAAACTGCACACATCAAGTGACCTCCCTCGGGCCACTGCCTTTTCAAAGGTTCATATTACACCGGGTAGCAAAGATTGCATGTTCCAATGAAGCTGGGGGCTATGGCAGTTGTGGCAGAGCTACTGGTATGGTCACCCAAGCCAGACAGGTCTCAGAAGTGGAGCCAGACAAAGTGTGTCACAGGACAAGGTTGTAGGGAGGTATCTGTAGGATTTTGCCAACTGCCCTAAGACAGCACATCCCAAAAACAAAGTCTGGCCCTCCAAGTTGGGCGTTGGGTATGAGGCTGACAACCTCATCCCGGAAAAGATGTTAACGTTCATTAGCCTAAAAGAAAATGGCTGGAATGATTATGGGAGAAGACCTTGCAAACAAGGAAACGATATAGATCTGGTTGTGTATAACATGCTAAGCTTGAACAGAATTGGAGCATTTTAAAAGTTAAAGGATAAACTACGTAAGTACAAAGTTACAATAACAGCAGTACAAGGTCAGATGGCATGGAAGTGAAATTTTTGTTTCTGGTGACTTTACAGTATCCTAGGGAGTAAACAAAGAGCAGTCACTATTTGGTAGAGGATTCATAAACCATACAAATTATAAACACCTTATTATTGATTTTCAGCCCAAAGTGATAGGCTGTGTTTGCTAAGAATGATGCTGAAATCTCTTAATGCAACAAGAACATACGCACATGTCCCAACTACATGGATGGATGAAGAACAGATGGATGCCTTTTTGGATCATTTGGAATGGCTGCATTTAAAAGCTCCAAAACATAACACAAAATATAGTCAAGGGAGACTTTAATGCACCAAATATCAGAATACATATCCTGCACAAGGAGAAGAATAACAATGGAAAAGTAATTTTAGATTTTGCAGCGACCAGGAGCACAACAGTCAGTAGCACACTGTTCCAACATAAAAGTATTCATCTACAAATATGGAAATCACCAAATTTTATATCTCTTATTCATCATGCCAAGTTATGACTGATTTTCACCGTGTCACTGACAGTTTATGTTAATTCATGTCTGCAGCCAAGTGTGATAGCAATCACTGTATCGTGAACATGAAACTATGACAACCGACTGCAGCCATTGTAAAGACAAAAACAGAAAAATATTAAATATAATACTTGACATAGTAAAATATATGTTCACTACATGGGAATATAAAAAGGAGCCAGAAAAATATTTAGAAAAATCAGACAATGGAGAAGAGACCATAGAGACCACAAGGATGCATATTAAAAAGTAAATATTTAAAGTGGCAGAGAACACCTTAGGATTTTATCCCAAGAGGATAAGAAATAAACAGTTTGGATGCTCTAAAAGACCATAACACTGCACAAATGAAAATGTTGAAAACAGAATCGAAAGCCAATAAACAAGCTTAGACAAATCCATAAAAAGAAGCAAAGTTAAATTGTAAGATGAAGAAGTAGCAATATAAGAAGCAGGAATTTGGGGAATTAAAAGAAATAAAATGACTCATGTAAATTCTATGAAGAAATGTGCAAGATTAGGGACAGTTGTCAACCAAGAGCCTCCCTTTGTAATAATAAACATGGAGTCATACTAGTAGATGATAAGGTATAGTGAAGCGTGGACTGATTACTTCAAAGAATCGCTCAATCCTCTAGGTAAGAGAATTACACCAGAAAAGGTCTACTTTGGACCACAGCAGGATATATGAGATCCTTCCATACAAGAAGTTTCAGACATCACAAGAAAGGTTCATGATAGGACACCAGGTGAAGACTCAATAACAGCATGGTTGGTTAAAGGTGGAGGCAGGATGTTGCACAGGAAGATTCAAATAGTGATGAAGACAGTGTGGAAGAAGGAACAAATGCCAGAGAAGCGGAACTGTGCCACCATATGCCCAATGCATAAAAAGGGTAACAAAATGGAGTGTAATAACTACTGAGAAATTTCATTCCTGAACATAAATTACAAGATTTTTCCACAATTAGTAACTAAATACCTTTAACCTTAAGTAGAAGAGACACTGGGTGACTATTAATGTGCTTTTTTGTAGAGGTCAATCTAAACTGATCATATTTTCAGACTCTGAATGATCTTTTAGAAGTCCTACAAATATAATGTGCATATTCATCAGTTGTATATCAATCACAAACAAGAACATGATAGTATTAACAGACATCAGTTGGTAGAAATAATGAATGAGTTTGAAATACCAAGTTAGTTACAATGGTCAATATGACATTAAAAAACACTAACAAAAAGGTGAAAATCCAAGGAAAGATGTCACCCAGTTCTGACACGGTTGTGGGATTGAGGCAAGGAGATGCATTATCCACATTCAATAAAGCAGTGTGTGGAGAAGTTTATGAGAATTGTGAAAACAAACCCAGGAGGAGATAACAGTCAACACAAGGTGTTGCCCCTTATAAGCCTACAACGTCATACTTATGGAACATTGTATGAAACATATTGCAGAAACAACAGAAGATACGACAAATGCATCAGATGGGCTTGACCATAATTTTAACCAAAACCAAATATATGAATAATAGAAAGAAAAACTAAAATTAACCCAAATAAACTAAAATAAATGGACAGAGATATGAAAATGTAGAATATTTCAATACCTATGCTCCTTGTTAACAGAAACAAACAAGGTTGAAACACATAAAAACAAGAATTATTGCTGGTAATAAACATTACCAGGCATTAAGCCATTTATTAAAGCAAAGATACATATCCACTCACTAAAGTAGGTATCCACAAAACAGTGACCTATGGTGCAGAATCATGGATACTAACAAATAAAATGGAAAGAGCCTTAATGACGTGCGGAAGGAAAATCCTGTGAAAAATGTTCCTGGAGAATAAAAGTAAATCAAGAAATTTATGATAAATGTAAATCTCCAGATATTGTAACCATGATTAAAGTATACAGATTGGAACAGCTTGGGTATGTTGTTAGAATGGATGGCAAAAGGACAGCAAAGAAGTTACTGGAAGGCAAACCAGAATGAAGGAAAAAAAAGAAGACTCAGATTAAGGTAAAGGTATGACACTGAATTGGACTTGAGAAACAACGGTTAATAAGATGGAAGACAACAATTTTGGACAGAACAGAATGGGCATCTGTTGTGAGGGAAGCCAAGGCCAAACTTAAAGGGTTGCAGTATCAAAGAAGAAGAAAAACGTGAATAAGGACAAGAATAAGAAGATATTTCATGCAGAGAACACTATTCTACTCTCTGAAAAAATATTATGCCAAAAAACAAGATTATTTACACTAAAATGTAGAACGTTTGTTTAAATATAAAACATGCATTAAAACATTTATGTGATTACAGTCCACAAATTTTGTTTACAACACCTATTTCAACATGTCAGTCAAAGAAAACACACTCAACCTTTGATAAAGCCCGTGTGAAGACTCACCATGAGAAACTGGTGGATCAACAGTGATCTTGATGTGGTTGCAAGAAACAACTTGATGATTAACAGCATCCTTGCACTTACAAGTACAAATTTGAGGGCAATGTAGTTCATCATTTGCTGAGTATGGAGAAATGTTATCTTCTTCAAAACAAGATGATGGGCAATTTTCGTTTGAAGCCTCAATTTGTTCAGAAATCTTTATATCTCTCTTCACACTACTCAGAGACTGAATGCTGTCTCTGAACACCAAATCTTCCTGTGCTGGATCCAACAGGCTGCCAGAACCTTTCTGCATCTGTCCCATACCTTCAACTTCATCTCTGGAGATATTATAATGGTCAACTCTCCTCACAGGCAGTGGTGCACAAGATGTACCATTTTCTCCTTGTCCATGAACAACACTCTCATCCTTGAAAATCTCAAAGGATAGTCTACTTAGTTCTGCCTGCAAACACTGTGAATCAACATCTT
>Ga0099364_10009593_pt1 | contig 13415 bp, 8 predicted proteins | sample TergutTh196P3_FD_73070 | JGI IMG/M metagenome (GOLD analysis project Ga0099364, IMG submission 73070) | Microcerotermes parvus P3 segment gut microbial communities from Pointe-Noire, Republic of the Congo - Th196 P3 | ecosystem: Host-associated > Arthropoda: Insects > Digestive system > Gut ...
CAGCCTCTTTTGGGGAAATAACGGCGCGCCTTTCTTCAGACCGCAGCCGGACGAGAATGGCGTCATGCGCAACATCTTTGGCGTCGAATCCGTAAGAGACCAGGGAGGGATTACGGATGCAGCGATGCCTAAAACGTGGGACTTCGTATTAGACGACATCAGGAAATGGGGCGATGTCATCAAATTGCCAAATCCCGACGACATTAGCCAAAGGGAATGGGAAGATGCCGCCAAACAAGCCAGAGACAAGCACGATTGGGAGCTTCCCTTTGGCGGTGGCGCTGGTAATCCGGGGGTCTTCCAGATACTTATGGGTGTGATGGGCTTCACAGAAGGTCTTGTAGCATGCCTGGAAGAACCGGAAACGGTGAAGGAATTCTTCGCATATATCATGGACTACACCATCAAGATGGCGAAGAGCTACGCATACTACTTTAAGCCGCAATATACGAACCTTGGCGACGATATTGCCCATGAGACAGCTCCATTTGTTTCCTTGGAAGTATTTCAAGACATCTTCGCCCCTTGCTGGAGAGCGTACTATGATGTCTTTCGTGCGGACGATGTAGTATTAGGGCATCACAACTGCGGCTGGTTTGAGCCTTTCCTTGATGACCTTGTCAGCATGGGCGTCACATTCTGGAATCCGGTTCAGTCTTCCAACGACTCATTCGCAATCAAAGAGAAGTATGGCAACAAGCTTGTTTTGTGCCAAGGTTTCGAAACACGTTTCACTAAAGCGGGCACTGTTACCGAGGAAGAGATTAGGACGCAATTCAGGGAATATGTCACGAAAATCGCAGCAGGCGGTGGATGGGCTTACAGCGGTAGAAGCGGACGTCGACCGGATTTGCCGCCGCTGGACACCCCACCGGAAGAACCGGTTTATTCCGCATTTACCGACAACTTCTACCTTGACAAAAGAATTCCCGTATGGGTAAACGACGAGTTTATCAAGATGCAATACACTTTCTACAATTAGCGTGGTAAACATGCTTGCCTTGCAAGGCTTATTCAACGAAATTTCTGGTTAAGATTTACCCTCGTGATGCGGCGAACCGAGCGGAAGTCGCTTCCATAATGCATAGATGGCTTGCGGCGATGGAGAGAGAGGAAGCGTAAACACAAAAGGCACTATACCGAATAGCATTAACACAAATCCCGCAAGGACGCATAAATGCCTTGCGGGATATTTACCTCGTTGGCAGATCATGCAGCAGACCCAAACTTACCCATTGAATCTGGTACAACCGCATCGGAGAAACTCAAAATCATAATCCGTCGTCTTGTGAGGTCAGTATGATACATTGTATGACGTCCTGCTGCCTGCCTACCATAACAGCGAAACATCCGCTAAGTCTGTCCGTGTCTTTTATGTAGGCAAGGTGACTAAGGAATCATCGTTGAAGACCCAATCACGGGTGTTGATTGTCACATAGTCATCAGTCCCAATGCGGCACACAGTCTTGACTATGCCGGCGTTTATGATCAATCTGCGGCACATGGGGCAGGGACTCCATGAGGAGGTTGTTTCATCTAGGATTGCATCGGTACTTGCGTCCCTGCCGGAAAGATATAGCGTTGCGCCAATCATATCTCTGCGAGCAGCTGATATTATCGCATTTGCTTCAGCGTGTACGCTTCGGCATAGCTCATAACGTTCACCGCTTGGGACATCAAGCTCGTCTCTCAGGCATCTACCTACGTCATGGCAATTCATTCTGCCCCTTGGAGCACCATTGTACCCTGTTGAGATTATTTCGTCATTCAACACGATGATTGCGCCATATTTACGTCTTAAGCATGTAGACCTAATCATAACGGTATCCGCGATATCAAGGTAATAGTTTTCTTTGTCTCTTCTTTCCATTTCTAACCTCCAAGCGATTTTTGGAAACAATGCATTTTATGTTACCGGTCAGCTTGTAACGTGAAACGTCTACTAGCACGTGCCGTCATGCGAAACCATGGACTGTAGAGCGTCGCTCAGTAGCACGTGGATACGCAACTGAATAATAGGACGTGAAAATAGGCATTTCCCGCTACTCGCTGACCGGTAACCATTATACCTCTCATTGGTGATTAATTCAAGCTTGACAACAGCAAAAGAATGGTGTATAAGTTTAAAGTCGGGGATAGGTATAAATCGGCAATATCTGTCCATCCGGTTGAAAGCAATCCTATTGAGCACTTGTTGTATACTGTTGTATACTATAAAGTACTGAGAAAATCACACGAAAGGACGTGAGCGCGTGGACGAAAGCCCACGAAGTAGAAAAAACAACCATATTCACAAAAACTCGGGCTTTGCGATAATCCTTAGGGATACTAGGCATAATAAAGCATCCGCTCCGCCTGGTGTGCTTTGCATGTGATTTTATTCATGTGAGTACCCCTTATTGTTGACGATCGCACCCCGAGGGGTGCTTTTTTCGTGCCAAAAAGCAGCATGTAAAGAGTACCAACCGGCATGCAACGATTTTGAGAATTAATAGGGGGTGCAGAAATGCCAATCGATTTAGATCTGAATAAACACGATTATGCGACACTTAAAGGAATGCTCAGTGAGACGAACCCCGTCGATATTGCTGAGTGGATCAATGAACTGGATGAGCAGCAACCGGCGATCAGACTGTTTCGCATGTTACCGAAAGACAAAGCAGCGGAGGTGTTTGCATATTTATCAAGAGATATGCAAGAGAGCATAATCACTGCAATACAGGACTACGAAATCAGCAACATTATCAATGAACTCTTCTTAGATGATGCTGTGGACTTCATAGAAGAAATGCCGGCAGGCGTAGTAAAAAGAGTCCTAAGCAACCTATCTTCGGACAAAAGAGACATGATTAATCACTTTTTGAGGTATCCTGAGGGCAGCGCAGGCAGCATTATGACTATCGAATATGTGGACCTCAAAGAAGAAATGACAGTTGCTGATGCATTCAACCGAATTCGACGAGACGGCGTGGACAAAGAGACGATTTATACCTGTTATGTTACCGATGCGGCAAGACATTTGCTGGGTGTGGTTTCTGTCAGAACATTGCTGTTGTCTTCTCTGGAAGACAAAGTAGCCGATATTATGACTCGTGAAGTGATCTATACAAGCACTATTGAAGACAAAGAAAATGTTGTCAATGAGGTAAAAAAATACGGGCTTTTAGCAATGCCGGTGGTAGACAACGAAAAGAGGCTTGTTGGGATTGTCACATTTGACGATGTGCTTGATGTACAAGAAGAGGAAGCCACGGAAGACTTCGAGATTATGGCTGCAATGTCACCTTCCGAGGAACCATACATGAAGACGGGCATTTTTGTCCTTGCTAAAAACCGAATTCCGTGGCTGATGCTGCTCATGCTGACAGCAACAATCACAGGCGGAATCATTGCCCAGTTCGAACATGCTCTTTCAGTAATGCCGGTGCTGATATCTTTTATCCCAATGCTTATGGACACAGCCGGCAACTCTGGTGCGCAAAGCGCAACGCTAATTATCCGTGCAATTGCCCTCGATGAGATTGAAAAGGGAATGGCACTAAAAGTATGGTTTAAAGAAATACGCGTGGCTATGGTTTGCGGTTTTTCCCTTGCTTTCGTGAATTGTGTGAGAATCTACATAATGCACAGAGATTTGATTCTTGGCATTAGCGTGTCCCTAGCGTTGTGGTGCACAGTGCTAATCGCAAAAACTGTAGGTTCTTTGCTGCCGCAGTTGGCAAGAAAAATGAACTTCGACCCCGCTGTCATGGCAGCACCGGCTATTACCACCATAGTTGATGCATGCGCTCTAATGATATACTTTGCGATAGCGAAATTCGTTTTCAAGATATAGTTAAAATCCAGTAAAGTACCCGAGGCAGCATATTCATGCGACCTCGGGTATATCTTCTTGCTACATTGATGAGCAAATGCAAGAGCTATTCATTTCAGTATTTCCCAAAGTCCTCGTTTTCCGGAGATAGAGTGGATCCAGTGAGGCTTCTTTGCACAACAGGGATCTGGGAAGGTGAAGGCAAGCTGTGGAAAACTGAGTTTTGATTTATTAGCTTGAATTGTGAAATCAACTCTTGCAGCATGGTGGACTGGGAGCTCATTTCTTGGCTTGCCGCTGCGCTTTCTTGGGCTGTAGCGCTGTTTTGCTGCACGACTTGCGCCACCTGGTCAACACCGATGTTGATTTGGTCGATACCCACGGACTGTTGCTCCGATGATTTTGCGATTTTATCGACTAATTGATTGCTTTCAGAGATGCCGCTTACGATTTCGGTTAAGCTTTCCGCGGTTTCGCCGGCGATGCGGACACCTAGGAGTGCTTTTTCCATTGAACTTTCAATGAGACTACCTGTGTTTTTTGCGGCTTCAGCGCTCTTTGCAGCTAGGCTGCGCACCTCTTCAGCGACAACAGCAAAGCCTTTGCCGTGCTGCCCGGCTCTTGCAGCCTCGACGGCAGCATTCAGCGCTAAAATATTGGTCTGGAATGCAATGTCATCGATTACTTTTATGACTTTGCCAATGGAATTGCTCGCTTCGTTTATTTCATTGACAGCGGCTATCATGTCTGCCATCTGCGATGAACCTTTTTCAGCGCTGCCTATTATCTGGTTGGCAAGTTTTGCAGCATCACTGGCTAAGGTGGCGTTTTCTCTTGTGCTAATCGCAATATCAGCTATTGAGCTTGCCAACTGCTCGATCGATGCCGCTTGTTCGGTTGCCCCTTGTGCGAGAGCCTGTGCACCATCGGCAACTTGCTTTGAACCCGATGACACCTGAACCGATGAGATATTGATGTTGCTGAACATGCTATTGAGAGTCTGCAACATGGATTGCAAAGCGTTGCCCATGGCATCATTATCCCCAAGAGGAGTAATGATTGCAGTTAAATCGTTTCTGGCAATCTGTGCGAGGCATCCATTAATTGTTTTTAGTCTATCTATCAACTTCCCGAAATTTGCAACCGTATGCGCCGTCTCATCTCCACCGGACGAGTATTTGCTCAGAGCTGCGGTTTCATCGGCGCTTAACTCCAATTCGCCATCATTGGCGATTTTTGCAGCTATGTCGCTAACAAATAGCACCGGCTTTGTAATTGCATTTTTTATAGACAGAGCGATTGTTACGCTAAGTGTTATTGCGATACCGGCGACAACGAGGACAGCTAGCTGCGCTGTTTGCGAAGCGGAAGCAGTAGCTTGAATCGCAGCAGTGAGATCTTGTTCAAAAGCGTTGGTCTTTTCGTTAAGGCTGCTTAGGATTTGTGTACCGATTCTTGTTGCAGCAGCTAGACCGTTGCTCACAATATCCTGTTCTTGTATGAAGGCTAAAACTGCGCTCTCGAATGCTTCCAATTTATCAAGAGCATTTTGGGCAATATCCAATGAAGTTTGAGTGCGTAGTATACCCATATACTCTGCTAGTACTTCGTATACGCTGTCTATGCTGCTCACTATATCAGATACGAGGTCAGTGGAGTAGTTTTCTATCAACCTTGCTACTTCAATACGCATTATTGTGACCCGGTTATTTATTTGAACAGTGTCATTTATTCTGTCCATTTTGATGTTCAGCTCCTCGGGAGGATCTCCATTATTTATCTGCCCTCTTGTTGTGTTAACTTGAGCGTCATACATCGTGTTCACTGCAACAATGATTTCCGGCCCTATTTCGTCCAATACGTTTTTTGCGTTTTGAGCTCTGATGAGAGCACCGTTGACCTGTTCCATTGATGCATTATAATCGTTGAGCTGGGTAATTGCCTGGTCCCATGAAGCAGCATAACCGGATAGCAGTGGATTTCTTGATATTATCGAGGAAGCGTTTCTTGACAAGTTAGCTGTGTTGCTAAATCCCGAAACGTAACTATTCCACGCTTCGACTGAATGGCGCATACTGTAACTTGTAGCGCTTAGATATGTGGAATAGAATGAATCAAATGTCTCTGTGACAGCACCGCTTATTTCACTGTATACTTCGACTTTCATTGTATTTTTGGTGATGGTGTTGTTGCTAACTGATATTACTACAGTGATTATAACAACCATAAGAATAATCATGCCAAACCCAAATAGAATTTTAGCGCCAATTTTCAGATTTTTCATAACAAACCCCTTTTATCTATACAAAAATGAATTATAAATAATTTATCGGCATATTATACGATAAATAAAGCAATTGTTCGTTATTTTATGGGTTTTTTTATAAATTTATGTTACCGTATGAGAGCAGATTCAACGCAATAGAAAAGCACCTCTGCCTACTGGCGAAAGTGCTATACTAGCGATTTGAAAATATGCTGTCGCAGCGCAATGGAACAATCTCGCCATCGAAATGGAGGATGCAGCCATGGGAATGCCATACAAAGCTAAAAGAGGTGCTTGGCGAGACTAAGAAAAGACGTTACTGGTCATGCCCGGTGAGGAACGGATGTTTTTGTGTCCCGTAAACGCAACCAAGGACGGTGGAGCGCTCGCGAGTGGGTGCACGGATGCGCCCCTCGTAGCGATAGGGTCACAAAAATAGCCTTCCGAGCGCAAGAGCGTGACCAGAGTAACGATAAGACACTGATCGGGAATATTTCCCTCTCTTGCATTGTTTGCAGCATGAAAAGCAACAATCAATTGGCTTGCCTTAATGGAAATGGCTCAACAGGCGGATCCGGGGTGACGAAATCGCTTTCCGGTTTGAATATTGCGACAATCCGGTTATCGCTCGTTCCGGTACTGTAATTAAACGGGCCTTTGCACGTAATAAGCGTGGCTCTGGAGTCGCCGCGCAGATCCATGATGATATCTGCCGGAGCCGTGGCAAGAAGATAGACGAAGACGCTTTCAAGTTTGAATACCCGGCTTGATCCATCGTCATACATTATCTCCATCACTTCACCGATTTCCAAAGTGTCCAAATCGTGCAATTGCCCATTCCTCTCGTTCCATATATTATGGCTTGCAAAAATGGCGTTACCGCTATTACCCGGGATTGCGCTCACTTTCCACCATGAGATAATAGAACCGGAGTGGACAAGATCCATCGTATTTCTTTCGTAATCGGTTTCGGTAGGTTGAATCTCAGCGTCCACGTTGATCGCCGGTATATACATCCATACAGGTAACGCATCAATCGGAATGATCTCAGGCTCGTGAGCATTTGAAAGCTCATCTTCCTGCATAGACATACCATCGATGGTGGATTCATCTACTTCAATTGGTGTGATTGGTGCATATTCAATTTGTTCAGGAGAATTGGGTGTTTCAATGTCGACTGGTGAAGAGCCGCAAGACACAAGCAAAATTGCAGAAAATAATGCGAGAAATGCAGCGAATATTTTTGGTTTTCTTAGCAGCATAAGTCATATCACCCTGATGTCATCATACCACAAAGAAAGAGCGACAACAAGACTCAATGATCGTTGGGAAGCAGAACTGCAGTCATGGTTATGTCGGCGATATAATTGGTCCCTGTGCTGCCGACAGTGTCCGCAGAGATCCCCTGACCATTTGCGTTTATGAAACGGATGTGAAGCTGCCCTTGGTTATTTACTGCTGCGTTTAGAGAATATGGTCCATGTTGCTGTGCTTTATTTTCAGCGCTTATGGAGTAAGAGACAAGCGTGTTGTTGCTATTTGTGAGCGGGTACCACTCATTTCCATCGATGCTATATTCCAGAGTGAAGTTTTTGGGACCTGTTGCAGAACCTTTGGTCCAGAAAGACAATTGTACATTTTCGAAACCTAATGTCGAAATCCCGGATAGCTGCCACCATTGGGAGTCCGCCCCCCAGCCTCTGCTGTAATATGCGTGTTGAGGGATTTCCTTTGCACCATTGCCATAACTGCTCAGTATTGCAATGCCATCGGAGCGGGTCAGCGTTGCCGTGTGATTACCAGATGAAAACGCAGTCGGTGCATAAGAATCGGCGGCTTCTTGCTTTGATGCGGGAGACCATGCTACGATAATCTCTCGCGCATCTATTGCCTGATTCTTATTGGGAAAATGCTGAAAAATGAAAAACGGAACAAAAACGCTCACGCAAAGGGAGATAATTAGCGTTCTCTTTTTATATTTAATAGAAAGCTTCATAGTATGCCCCACCTCTCGATATTAGCATAAACATTGAAGCGGCTATAATGTCAAGACTTTACAATAAATATTATTTTGTTGCATATCTGTGAAAATAGCTCTATAATAGGCTGTGCTACATAAAATGAAAAGAGGGATACATATGTTTTGTCCGAATTGCGGTACGAAGCTTGATGAGGGGGTTCGCTTCTGTACTAATTGCGGAGCCAGACAAAAGACAGCAGAGCAAGATGAGAAGGCTGACGTTACACCTGAACAACAGGAGTCGCCACAAAACCTTCAAGCATCAGGAAGCGATAAACCTGTTCTAGAGGATGCGTCTAAGTCAACAACGGAAGTACTAAACGATGAGAACACTCAGGGGTCTGAGCCATCACAGGAATCAGACAATGTTCAAGGGAACGACTCGGCAAGTCCGGAAACGCCTATAAAAGAGACGGAAGAACCTGCCATGCAGTCATATGAACCGCAAGGCTTGGAAACGTCTCAAAACCCGGAAAATTCAGTGATAGAGAAAGAAGAAGCGAAACCGGAATCGGAAGTGGAAGTAGCAGAAACACAATCGGATCAATCGGCACAGGGGCAAGGCGAAACGGAACCATCGCAGCCAACCACACAAGCGAATGGTACACCGGATGCTGTACAGGATACCACTGAACAAGCAACGTCAGACGCTCCAACCAACTCTGAACCTGCTGCTCCTGTCCAAGCGGCGCCAGCAACTCCAACACAAGCGGCGCCAGCACCTCCATCGCAAGTTGCACCGGCAACCCCAACGCAAGCTGCGCCTAACGCACAACAAGATTCCTCCTATGCTCACAGAGACACTGTGGAGAGCGAAGAAGCTAGCAAACCAAAAAAGGGACTGCTCCTAAAAATCGGAATTCCAATTATTCTGATTGCACTCGTTGCTGCGGGTATATATTTCTACAATCGAAATAATGGGCAAATAGGAACAGATCCTCGAATACTGGCGATGGAGAACTTCGTGGAAGAAGTGAACCAGCGGTTAGACAACTCGCCTTTCAAAGTTGTGGGATTATTGAATGAGTGTTTAGTAGATGGGAAAGTGACAGTGAATGTCACATATGACGACAGTTCCGACTATTACACTGAGATTGGAAACGCAAGCTTTGTACTGTCATCTGATTCAAAGGAACGGGAATACGCGCTACAAGCGGCGATCAGCTATATTGACAGCTATTGGGATGTTAATCAACAATATGAATTTGAAGCATTCATTAACAAAGAGCGGATAGCTGTAGGATCGAGGATGCTTGATGACAAGTATTATGGTATCCTGTATTCAACATTCCGAGATGATTTTCAAACATTCGCTGAAAGATTCGGGTTGGACAGCTTCACTGTTGAAGCTGCCACAGCCATGGTTGAAGCAATTAATGAATATATGAACAACCCGTCTGGCAACAGAGAAATAACCGAGGAAGATTTGCTCGTGTTTAACAATTTTCGCGAATTATGCGAAAGCTCAACGGGTAGTGTCGACTTAGCAAATTATGGAAGGACCGGAAGCGGCACGAGATATGATCTATCAATTACAAAAGAAGCGATTCTTGTGTTGCTTGAAGACATTTATGAAATTCTTGAAACTAACCAAGATATTCGAGATGCATTCAATCAGGCTTCGTCATACATGTACGGAATGAATTACAATATGATATTAAGAACGTTTCGCGAGTTGATAACTAGTTTTGATAAGAGCTATAACGAGTCAAGCAGCCTGATCTTTTCTGCTATTTTCGATGATAGTAGACTGATAATTCTGGAATTGGACGTCGATATGACCGTCGAAGTGTATGGAACATCCGAGCGGGTGCATTTAAATGGTCAATATGACTTCGGCGCATCGGGTACCGATCTCTGGACCTATACTTTCACATTTGAGGATGTAAGCATTGTTGCATCATGGGACTACAACGAAATGTCAAATGGTTTCATTGAGAACTTGTTTACAATAACGGCTGATGGAGAAGCAGTAAGATTCGGGTCCCAATGGCAGCCATCAACCGGTGAATTCACCTTGTTTGTGGAGGACGACTCCGGTTGGTATGATTCCAAAGCGTTCGGCAATTTCTTGATACATAATGATAATAAAGGATTCAACTTTACACTAGGGTCTTTCTATGATGGTTACAATACATATGAGGAGTTGACAATCGAAATCATTGGCGATAGCACGGCAAGTATCAAAAAAATCGAGTTTATTGGCATTGACCAGTGGGATGAAATGCTGTTTATGAAAATTGCTGCTTTATTCAGTGATGAATACACATCCGACGATTATTTTGAAACCGAAAATAGCAACGATATTAACGAATCTTCAGAAGCTACAACAACACCACTTCCAATACCTGAAATATCAATTACCGTCGAATCCCCAGCGCCGATTGATGATCTTGCGACTCCATATGCATATGAAGAAGTAGATGAAGAAGACAGATATGATGATGAACCAATTGCAACTGAAGATGAGGACACCTCACCTGTAGATGATGACCAAATCTCGGAGTACGCAGAAGATGAAGTTGCCGCATCGCAAGATGCCAATCAAGCAGCAATGTCCGCAAATGATTCAGAGACTTTAGAATCATCTGAAGAATAATTTAAGGCTATTGGTCCTACGCATAGCATATTGTCAAATGCACAACAATGGAAGCATAAACCCCGAGGAGCGTATTGATTATCGCTCCTCGGGGATTTATAGTGATTATTTTAATCGATTCACAAGGAAAACTTGTGGAATTGTGACTCCCTTATCATAACCGGGGATTTGAGCTTCAATGTATTAATCATTGACTAAACTGGTTTGCAGTTGATATCCAAAGCTGCAACTTATGCAGGAACAAGGCTGTTGATATCAATAATCAGGCTTATGGAACCATCGCCCAAAACAGCACAGCCGCCAATGCCATGAAGTCCCGTATTATGCTTTTGGATATAGTCAGGCAAAGGTTTTATCACAGCTTGCTGTTCGCCGATCAGTTCATCAACAAATAAGCAAAAAGTTGTCACATCAGTGGAAATCATTATGAGTATCCCATCGTCAAGGTTTTCGTAATCAGGCGCAATATTGAAAATCCGATACAATCGGAGCACAGGATATACTTCTCCTCGAATCATTATCATCTCGCTGCCGTCCGGGTCTAGGAAAATATCACCGTCATTGGGTTTGAAAGACTCTTGAATCGACAACATCGGAGCAATAAACACCAGATTTCCCACCCGCAGTTTCATGCCATCGATTATCGCAAGAGTCAATGGTATTCGAATTTGCACGGTCATGCCTTTGCCGGGCGTGCTGTCCACCAAGATAGTCCCGCCCACTTTATCGATATTCCTCCTGACCACATCCATGCCAACTCCGCGCCCAGAGAACTCGGTGACTTCGGTGTTCGTGGAGAAACCGGCGAGAAATATCATATTATATGCTTCTTTGTCGGAAATCTCATGTTCAGGTTTCGAATTGAGGCCTTTTTCGGTAGCTTTTTTGATGAGGACATCGCGATCCAAACCTTTGCCATCGTCAGTCACAAGGATAATGACATCACCGCCTGCATTTCGGGCTTCAAGAGTGATTCTCCCGGTCGTTGTTTTCCCGTTTAGAGCACGGACATCAGGTGTCTCGATACCATGATCGACAGCATTGCGGATAAGGTGCATTAAAGGGTCTGAAAGCGTATCTATTATGTTCTTGTCAACCTCTGTCTCTTCGCCTATCAATATGAGTTCTACTTCTTTACCGACTTTTTTACTCACATCTCTGACAAGCCGATGCATTTTTTGGAAAGCATTTGACACAGGGAGCATCCTGATAGACATAACGATTTCCTGAAGCTCGTTTATCAGCTTGCGAAGCTCTTGGCTGCTGCGCTCAAATGAGTCTATGTGAAGGTTTGCGACTTCGGGATTTTTTGTGACCATCGATTCAGTTGTGACAATCTCACCCATCAGATTCATCAGCATGTCAAGCTTGTTTACATTAACACTGATAAAGTTCTGAGTCGCAGCTATCGTGGGTGCCGGCTTGTCAACAGCAGCGATTTCTTCATCGCGCTGCGCAACGGCTTTCGGGCGTATTTCTTCAGGTAATTCATCACTGTCTGCTGTTAGAGGAATTAGGCTGGAGTTTTGAAGAAACATAACCGAATCGAGCATACTTCTGATAACGTCAGGGTTTTCGCCAGATTGGATATACATAATGAAGCCATTGTTAATAATTTCTTCGCTGGCAGCTGCTTCGCTCAAGTCTTCTGGTTTTGTAATAATTTTGTCGCAAAGAGGGCTAATAGCATTCACCACACCAAAAGCTCGCATGTTCTCCATCTGACACTCAGGCTCAAAAAGTATTCTGATTTTGTAGTAAGGGGTGTCAAAATCGACGGAATTTGAACTTTCGTTTGCAGAAAGCGAAGTGGGACTAACCTCGACCTCCCCATGTGTATCTTCGTCCAAAATATTAGCAAGGTGCTTATGGATTTTGTCGCTTAAATCATTGAACTCGCCATCTGCTTCCATTCCTGCTGAGAGCTTGTCTATCTCAACCTTGAAGTTGTCCAGAGAAATAAGAGTCAAATCAAAAACACCTTCAAGAGCGTCGGTATCGGTGCGGGTTTTGCCTTCGCGGATTTTGTCAAACATGTCCTCAAGGGCATGAGCGAGTTTAGCCAAATTGTCGAAAGACATCATAGATGCAGAGCCTTTGATTGTGTGCATCACCCTGAATATTTCGTTGATGTGATCACCGCTTAATGACTTTTCTTTTTCGCTTTGAAGCAACGTCTCTTCCAACGATTCCAAAAGCTGCTGAGTCTCAAAAATGAACACATCAAACATAGGGTCTTTTTCGCGCATTATTGTCACCTCCGGTTGATATTACCATGTGAACCATAGCTGTATACTAAATGCTGCATAGGCAGTACATTGCCTTGCGCTATGCCAGTTTCTTGATTGCTGCGATAATTCCTTCTTCTTTGAAAGGTTTGACAATAAAGCCTTTCGCGCCGGAAACGATCGCTTCTCGCACCATCGCTTCCTGACCCATTGCGGAAACCATAACGACTTTCGCCTGGGGATCCATTTTTTGTATCTCTTTTAATGCATCGAGTCCGCTCATTTCAGGCATAGTGATATCCATAGTGACGATATCCGGTTGAAGTTCCTTGTACAACTCGATACCGATGAGACCATTCTCAGCCTCACCAACAACCTCATATCCGTTTTTTGTGAGCATGTTCTTGATGGAAATTCTCATGAACGCTGCATCGTCAACGATTAACACCTTGGCCATAATTTCCCTCCTGTAAATGTGAATTATTCTA
>Ga0099364_10009594_pt1 | contig 13415 bp, 9 predicted proteins | sample TergutTh196P3_FD_73070 | JGI IMG/M metagenome (GOLD analysis project Ga0099364, IMG submission 73070) | Microcerotermes parvus P3 segment gut microbial communities from Pointe-Noire, Republic of the Congo - Th196 P3 | ecosystem: Host-associated > Arthropoda: Insects > Digestive system > Gut ...
CCCGGCAGTTGGGGGAATGTTTTTCCGTTAACGGCGGTAAATAGAAAACTGGGCTTTCCTTTTATGATTAGTTTTAATCCTTCGGGGAATTATGAGTTTAGGGGATGGGAAGTTCAGATAACAGAGAATAGTGAACAGAGAACAGTGAATAGTGAACAGATAACAGAGAAGATTGTTTGGGAGATTGGCGATGGTGCTGTCGAGACGGGCGGGATTGTTTGGGCGCCGCGGAATGCTTCGGGGACGGAGATGGAGATTACCGTTACTATGACGGATGTTGAATTGCTTACGATTCGGCCTATTGGGTCTGGTAATCCTGAGCTTGTTGTAACGGTGAATGGGGCGGAGCTTGGGACTGTCAGTAGTACGATAAGCCAGGCGGTGCCTGCGGTTTTGGGGTTTCCTTTTAATATCAGTATTCAGCCGGATGCGGCTTATCCGTTTAGAGGCTGGCAGCTTGTGTTCGGCGGCAGAAGATCTGTTTGGAAAACAGGGGAAGAAAACGAAGCTGACGAATATATCCGCTGGCAGCCGCGCAATTCATCCGGTACGGAGATGAGCGTAACTGTAGAAAAATTACCAGACGGCGTTTCCGCTTCCGAGGCTATTACAATAATGCCGATTGACGGCGATAACCTTGGGATAACTATCAATTTATATGTTCCGGGAAGCTGGTGGGGGACGGTCTTTACATCATCTGTGAATAGAAGGCAGGGGTTTCCTTTCCTTATCAGTTTTAACCCTTCCGGGAATTATGAGTTTAGGGGATGGGAAGTTCAGATAACAGATAACAGTGAACAGATAACAGAGAACAGTGTTGTTGTTTGGGAGATTGGCGAGGGGGCTATCGAGCGGGGCGGTATTGTCTGGAGTCCGAGGAATGCTTCGGGGACGGAGATGGATTTGACTGTAACTGCGGCGGGTGTTGAGGTGCTTACGATTAGACCTATCGGGTCGAATAATTCTGTGTTTCAGACTGTAAATGTAGTATCAAGGGAACTTGGAACTGTGAGCAGCAATGTTAGTTCTGCGGTTCCTGTGTATCAGGGGTTTCCTTTTAATGTGAGTATTCAGCCGGATGCGGCTTATCCATTCCAAGGGTGGCAGATACTGTTTAACAACGTGAAAGTCTCTGAATGGAATGTGCTTGCAGGGCAAGAGCCGGATAACGGCGTTATCTGGCAGCCGCTTAATGCGTCCGGTACTGAGATGAGTGTGACTATACAGGACATTCCTGACGGGTTTAATCCGCAGACGGGGACTGTGACGGTTATGCCGCTTGGCGGGGATAACCCGCCTCTTAATATCAATGTGCAATCGGGAGGGCTTGGGACTGTAAGCCCCACGGGAGCTCCTTCTCCTGCTGTAAGGCAGAACTTTCCCTTTAATGTAAGTATACAGCCGGATGCTGCTTATCCTTTCCGTGGTTGGCAGGCGGTAGTTGACGGTGAAGCAATATCACACTGGAATACGGGGGTTCCGGTATCTACGCCTACCAGTTATGTTACATGGACGCCGCGTAACGCATCCGGTACGGAGATGAGCGTAACTGTTACAAATTTTCCCCCAGATTTTTATCCCGCAACCGGTATCATTACCATCATGCCGCTTGGCGGCGACAGCGGCGATGTAAGCGCGGCGGTGTTTGTGCCGGATGGGCAGGGAAATGCAACGCCTACGGGGACTATCGAAAACAGAAAACGAGGCTTTCCGTTTGCTGTTGAGTTTACTTCGTCTTTGAATTATGCGTTTATTGAGTGGCGGGCTTATCGCGGTTTTGTGAATATGAGTACGCCGGGGACGCAGATTACCGATGAGACTGTAGTTGCGTTTGCAAACAAAAATGACAGCAGAACGCAGGTAACGATAAACACCGGCGATCACATAACGCTTGTTCCCTACTGCGAACCTCGTCCTCGTATTGAACAAAGCGATCCGCCTTTGCTGTTTACGGGCGCGCCTTACAGCGTGAACAAGACGGTCAGGATTTGGTTCTCTGCGGAGCTTGATTCAAATACCGTAAAATTCGAGGAAGGCTTTGTAGAAATAATCGGGCAGAATGCCAACACAGGCGACCGTTATAATGGTGATATGCAGCAGCATTTTGAAGCGTCTTACGAGAACAATACCATCATCATTACGCCTAAGCCCGCCAGCCCGCCGCCGGTTGACCATGTTATCACTATTACTGTGGGGACTGGTGTGCTTACGGCTAATGGCTACGGGATGGTCTCGCCGGTGCAGATTAGTTACAGGACTGGCACTCAGGTTATAAAGAATGTTTACAATGCGGATACTGTCTGGGCGATTCATAATCCTTCGCCGTCGTCTGCGGCGGAAGATTTTGTCTACAATGAAGCTCTTGCAACGCGGGACAGGCGGGTACGCAAAAACTCAGACGGTAAATACGAGGTAACTCTTTATTTTAGGGTGTCGCGCAGCACTGATGATGTTATTCTTATTGACGCTCCCAACGCTGTCAAAATAACAGAGGTTCATTACGCTAACCTGCTTGGCGGCTTTATCGGCTCTTCTAAAGAAACGACTGTAACGCTTACGCCGATGGAAACCACGGGCGCGGGGGCGGCTTACCGTGAAAGCAATCCCTCATCTAATCTATTTTACAAGGCGGTGTATACATGGGATACGCCGCCGGAGTCGGGGATAATCCGTTTGGTGGTTCTGCCTTACCGCGCAGGAGATGACGGTGTTGCCATTGTTGCCCCTGACGATTGGCCCAGCGCTCAGGCCGAGGGGCGTTTTGTGGCTGTGGTGTTTGATGATCAACCTGCGGGGGGGAATGCGGTTCTTGCGCATGATGCGGGGGCGGCTTCTGTAAATGGCAGTGTTTATAATTACTCCAGTGATGCGCCTGTGCTGACGATAAATGCGGACTTCTCCGCTATTAGCGATAATGTTCCTGAGGGCGGTATCAGGGTGGGGGCGGCGACTAGGGATAGGCCGTGGACTATGGACGAGCCTTCGGCGGTTGAGTGGCAGTATCGGATTGCGTCGGGTACGACTCCGCTGCATGAGATTGTTGATTGGTTTCCTTTGAGCGACAGCACGAAAACTATCAACTTGGCATCGATTGGTTTAGCAAGTTCGAGTGCTAACAGGTCTTTGCAGTTTAGATACCGTGACAGTCTTAGGAATACAAGCGGATGGTCTGATGTCAGAACGATTCGGTATTACAATAACGCAAGGGGCGTGATGGCTGTGTTTTATCCTTCGGCGAGTACCACTGCGGATGATTTCTTTTGGCAGAAGGATGAGAATACTGCTCGGGACAGACGGCTGAGAGCGCGGGTTACTGTTCCACCTACTGCGCTTACGGCGAGTAATGCTGAGGTTACGATTTATTATTATCTTCCTCCCAACTCTGGAACACCTGCCGCCTATCCTACTGTAGCGGAGATAAATTACGCTACCTTGGCGGGGGGCGATGTTAATACATTGAAACGGGAGGCCTCACGAATGCATACAGAAATCACTACTTCTACAGACCCTGCAGATGTTCTGTATAGATCGATATCAGGAGCTCCCGATGAATCGAAATATTACAGGGGGAGTTTTGATTGGAGTAGCGTTCCTGCAACACCAGGGATAATCCGTCTTGCGGTTATGCCTTTTGGTACGACTTCTGATACTTGGCAGGCGGCGATAGATGAGGGGCGGTTTGTTACGGTTGTGTTTGACAATGCGGCGCCGAGCGGCGGTTTTACTGCAAGTTTAAGCGGTGAGGCTTTTAGGAATGGGGATGTTCTGTATTTTAACAATGCCGTAGAAAGTAACTTAACGGTTGAGGGCAATTTTACAGCGATTGTTGACAATTTTACCTCTGGGGGCATTCCGTCTGCGGCGGCGACTCAGGATAAACCCTGGACTATGGATGATCGATCTAATGTACAGTGGCAGTATCGGCTTGTAAACACTGCTAGCGGTAATATTGCTCAACTTACATCTGCTTGGACTTCGATAAATGAGAGTATTACCATAGATTTGACAGACACGAGTTTATCCAGTACTGGAGTAGAGCGACATTTACAAATACAGTTCCGTGACGGTCTGGGGAATGTAAACGGTTGGTCGGGGTCGATGGGTAGGCTTGTTTATAATACCGATAGCGTAGCCCCGATAACTGCATGGAGTGCAACTTACAATGAAGCGGCAAACAACATCGCTCTGACATGGACTAGACCTAGCGGTGCGACTATCGAAGTTTATGTTAATGATACATTGAGGGACAGTGTTGCAGGGACAAGCTACTCTATTACAGGTATACCCCGTGTGAGTAATGCGGGTTTTGGGAGCGGGAATATTATCAGCGGTGTGAACGAATATGAGATTAAACTTGTGGCTGTTTATTCCAACGGCAGGGCGGAGCCTACGGTGTTTAAGATTTGGAACATTCCGGGGATGATTGCCAACGCCACTGCCACCGCCAATAATCGGGTTGTGGAAATTAGTACGGCGGATGATTTTAGTAAAATCAGGGAGAGGTTGGGCGATTCATCTGCTCGGTACATTCTTACTTCTGACATTGAGCTGACAGGATGGACACCCATCGGTGATGGCATTACCAATGCTTTCCGTGGCAGGTTATTCGGCAATGGGCATACGGTAACGATTAAAAGTTTTAGTACGCCTGTTCAATACATGGGGCTTTTTGGCTATGTGAACGGCGATAGTACAACTCCTGCGATAATCCGTGACCTTCGTGTTGTGTACGATAGCGGAATCGGTGACAGAAATGTTTCCATACCTGAAAACAGCGCTACTTCCAGTTTTGGCGGTCTTAACGGTTATACTGGTGGATCTACGCAGATACGCAATGTTATTGTCGAAGGAAGCGTGAAGAGCGGAAATCTTACCATTACTGGTTATTATAAAAACATGGGCGGTATTGTGGGGTATTTATCAAATACATCGTCAATCGCCAACTGTATATCTAATCTTGATATGGACTTTACTGTCAGCACTGGAATCGCAGGAGATGAAGTACGCTTTGGCGGTATTATCGGCAACACTGATCCTGGCAATGCCTCCGAATTTATTGTGGGGGTTACGGCAGGGGGGAATCTCAAGTTGACTCAGGGTGGGAGTGCTATGTATGCGGGCGGTGTTATTGGGTATAGCCAGACCATAGGGGTTCAGCGGGACATTGAATTTTCAGGCACTCTTACTGTTGTCAAAACTGGTGACGGTAATGCGTACATTGGGGGCATTACAGGAAGAGGTGAAGGTGGTAGCGGTAGCGTAATCGACTATTCGAATTTGCGGGTTACAGGGCGGGTCATTGTCCCTTCCGATTTTACAGGAAGCAGTGGAACAAGCGATGTGGTATATCTTGGCGGACTCATAGGGCATAGCGAATATACCAGAATAAGCGATTCATGGGTAAGGGGCGATGTACGAAGCGACAAAAGCGGGAGCGGTGCTCTTAATGTCGGCGGGCTTATTGGGTATACATCAAATACAGAGATGAACAACTGCCGTTATGAGCAGGGTTCGGTTATTTCTGATGGGCAGGGCAGTCTTTCATTAGGAGGAGCGGTTGGATTTTTAGTGAGTGACACCTCATTGAACAACAGTTATTCCACTGCGACTCTTGTCAGCGGTTCAAGTTCAGGTAATGTTTTTGTGGGAGGTCTTATCGGCTATCTTCAAAATGGAAATATAAACAGAAGTTATTCCACAGCCGAAGTCCGTGCTACAGGCAGTATGCGTGTATTTGCAGGCGGTCTTGTCGGAAATTGGAATTCTGGTTCTACTGGTGCGACTACTTACACAGTATCAGAGTGTTATGCGACAGGAAATGTCAGCGCCTTTGTTACTAGCGGTTCTTCTGTCCTGGCGGCAGGCGGTCTTATCGGGCGCATTGACAGACAGGGTTCTACCAATGGATTTTCCGTATATCATTCCTACGCTCTGGGCGATGTTATCGCAGACAGGAGAGGTGGAACTGACACGGCTAACATTACTTTTGCGGGGGGGCTTATCGGTTCTGTTTCTGATGGCGATGCAAACAATCGTCCCTATCATATCCGTTACAATTTTGCACGGGGCGCTGTCAGCGCAAGAAATGCGGGGTCGGGGAATGTGTACGCAGGCGGTCTTGTCGGGCGTGTTTCAGTCAACTCTACCACGAACAGCTCTCTCCAAAGAAACGCCTCTCTTGCTCCCAGTATTACGGCTATGAACACTAACACAACCGACCCTGACGGCACCAGAATTGTGGGGCGTATTTTCGGCGCCTCCAATGCGGCTAACGCCAACAACTACGCTCTGGGGGATATGTTCTTGGGGCGTGGGGGGTATTCGAATAGTCCTTCGGCTTTTTTGGATGGGGGCGTTGTTTCTGTCGATGACACATCTCTCACTGGCAACAATGCGGGCGGGCTTAATGGCGCAAACAGAACATGGGCGCAATTTACCTCTACTGCTACTAACGATAACGGTTCGTGGATGAATGCGAGTATGCTTGAATTTGGGAGAACGACAGCGATTCAGATTACTACGATTGATGGCGATGGCAACGAGGTTGTCCAGACCATCCCAACAAGCGAGGTTTCTACTCCGAGTGGGGCTTGGGATGTTAATGTGGTGTCGAGGGGGTTCCCGAGGTTGAGGAATGTGGGTGGACAATAAAAAAACCCTCGCGCTGAGGCGCGGAGACGCGGAGGACGCGGAGGGAAGAATTTATTGTTTTTTTATTGACACAATGTATAAAATCTGCTATATTATAAGCGTAAACCCGCTGTTGTTCGCAGCAGCGCCAAGGGGAGGCGAAAGCCTCCCCTGAATTTTTTAAAAAGGCAGAATACTAATTTCATGGAAAAACCAGAACAAAAGCAAAGAGTAATCGCCTACATTGACGGCTTCAATTTGTTTTATTCTTCTCTTAAAGGCACAAAATTCAAATGGCTTGATGTTTGGTCTTTGTGTTCATCGTTTCTCCGTCCAAACCAAGAGCTTGTCAAAGTTAAGTATTTCTCGGCACATATCGGAGCTGTTTGTTCAAATCCTGACAAACCATTTAGGCAAAAAATATATTTGGAAGCATTGCAAACAAATCCAAAACTTGAAGTCAAGTTAGGGTATTTTTCAACACATACGGTAAAGATGCTCAAAGCGGATGATTTTAAAAATGGAAAAATAACGCCTGTTGAAGTAATAAAAACCGAAGAAAAAGGAACAGATGTAAACCTTGCTGTACAAATGGCAGTTGATGCTGTAAGAAATGAATTTGATTATGCCATGTTATTTTCCAACGATAGCGATATGGCGTATGCAGTCCAGATAGCATCACAAGAATGCAAGAAAAAGGTAGGTCTTTACATAGGTCGCAAGGCCAGATCATTTAAAGTATTACGGCAAAATGTGTCTTATATCCGTTCAATCACACCGAAAATTTTAGCCTCTAATCAATTCCCGAATGAAATTAAAATATCAAATGAACGTACAATCAAAAAACCAAAAGAATGGTATTAGTATAGTTAACTCACACGGTGAACACTTGACAAAATGGCGTAGAATCACCTTTTGATTAATCGTACTACAAAGATGATCAAGCAGGCGCCAACCAAGCCGGCAATTATCTGTCCAATCAAGCCGGCGGTATTAATACCCAGAACGTGGAAAAGGAATCCGCCGACAAGACCGCCAACCAGACCAAGAATAATGCTTAATACCCAGCCGAGGCTGCCGCCCATTAGAAACTGCGCCAAAACGCCAACCAGTAATCCAACTAACAATGCAATGACGATACCCATACTGTTTCTCCTTTCAAATAAAATTAATATATTTTAATATAATCAAAATTCCGTAGAAGGCAAGGCTTGATATCGTATGTTTTTATAATTTTCCGGATTTTTTTACGTTTGTTGATCTCGACCATCACCAGATTTTATGAGAAAATAGCTTACTGGAGACACTTATGTTAAAGATAACCTTTCTTGGTGCGGGCAGTACGGTATTCGCCCGTAATTTATTGGGCGATTGTATGTCCAGCAAGGTTCTTCGTGAATGTGAGATAGCCCTTTACGATATTGACGCTCAGCGGCTCATGGAAAGCCAGCGGCTTTTAACCGCCATTAACAAAGGAAAGGGAGATTATTCCAGGATATCAAGTTATGTTGGTATCGAAAATCTGGAAAAAGCCCTTCACGGCGCTGCGTTCGCTGTAAACGCAATTCAGGTTGGCGGTTATGATCCAGCTACAATAGCCGATTTTGAGATTCCCAAAAAGTACGGCCTTCGCCAAACAATTGGCGACACTCTGGGCATTGGCGGTATAATGCGCGCTTTGCGGACCATTCCCGTTATGGAACAATTCGGACGCATCATGGAAAAAGTCTGCCCCGATGCCTGGCTTTTGAACTATACCAACCCCATGTCCATGTTAACCGGTTTTATGCAGCGTTATACTGGCGTTAAAACCGTAGGTCTTTGCCACAGTGTGCAGGGCTGTTCCTATTGGCTTTTAAAAGGGCTTGATATGGAAGACAAATTGGAAGGGCGGCGGGAGTTAATCGCGGGTATCAATCACATGGGCTGGCTGCTGGATATACGCGATAAAAACAATAAAGACCTGTACCCCCAAATCCGGCTTAGGGCAAAAGAAAAAAACTCGAAAGAAAAACACAATGACATGGTTCGTTACGATTACATTGACAAACTTGGATACTACTGTACCGAGTCAAGCGAACATAATGCCGAGTACAATCCATTTTATATCAAGTCCAAATACCCCGAATTAATAGACCGTTTCAATATTCCGCTGGATGAATATCCCCGGCGCTGCGAGGATCAAATCGCGGGCTGGAAAGATGAATTCGCGAGGCTTGCTAACGAAACTACTCTGGATCATAAACGTTCCGGCGAATACGCTTCTTATATAATGGAAGCCATTGTAACCGACTCTCCGTATAAAATTGGCGGGAATGTTTTAAACTCAGGTTTAAGTATAAAAAACCTGCCCGCCGAAGCCTGTGTTGAAGTTCCCTGTCTGGTAGACGGCAGCGGGATAAGAGCTTGCCATGTGGGAAGGCTTCCTGTTCAGCTTGCCGCCATGAATATGACACATATAAATGTTCATTTAACTGTGATAGAAGCGGCAGTTACGAAAAAACGGGAACATATCTACCATGCCGCCATGTTGGACCCTCACACCTCGGCGGAACTTTCGCTGGATGATATCTGCACCATGACGGACGAATTACTGGAAGCCCACAGAATCTGGCTGCCCGAATATAGGTAAGGACACGGGAAATAACAAAAAAAAGAGCTGCTCGAATATTGTGATCCGAACAGCTCCATGCCCTTGAGGCATGTCAGAATTATAGTGATTTGGGAGGGGAACTATAATCCCGACATTTTATTTATCGGTAACATATTTGTCAAACTTGACGGAAAAGAATGAAGATTTTGTCAGTCCATTTCGTGGATAGTAAGGTCTACATCCAGGGTAACATGGTAGGTTTTTCCCCTTTGTATATTCAGGGTTCTTATTAAGGTGTAATCACCGATTTGAACCCTTGCCTCGTGCTGGCCGGGGTCTACCGGTATAGGTTCCCGGTTCCCCGTAACGGGAACATTGTTAAGAAAGATTAAAGCGTTTTGAGGGGCTTCAAAAATTATCAATGGGGTGGGATCTTGCAGTTCAATTATCAAGTCGATAACTCTTGCCCGTTCCACGATAAAGCGGCGGCTTTCATTCCTGTAATCTTCCGAGAGGATTACCAAGTGCCGTTCGCCCTCTTTTAATACAATTTGTTCGGCATGGTTATTTATCACTACATCGTCTATCAGGACTGTAAAGGGTCTGTTCCTTAATTGAGGCGGATAACGTGGAATCAGCCTGACAGCTCCTTCATCGCTTAAAATTGGTCTGACTGTAATATTAAAAGTCATGTTTTCAAGCTCGTTTGTTGTCCCTTTTACCACCGGCGTTAGCCTGAAAAGCAAGGGAAATGTCTCTGTTTGCGGGATGCCCGCGATAACGGTTACATAGGGGTTGGTTCTTAGCCCGTGGGACTGCCGCAGCGGTATTTGGTAAGTAATCTGAAGCCTTGCGGGCAGCGGTTCAAAGGCAAAACGGCTGCCTTCCAGATCGGCTATACCGGCGTCAGCATCCGGGTTTAGATTATTATACATCGACATGACAAGTGAGCCTTGGTATCTCAGCCACGCCTGCGGGGCGGATAATTCAATCTCTATACCATGTAAAAAACGCCTTTCCTCACCCAAGTTGATGAGTATCGCGCTGTTTATTCCGATGGTTAGGGTGTTTCCGGCAGGTCTTTCGGAAGTTACTTCTACACTGCCTTCTACGACAGTGCGAAAGGATTCCGCCCGTAGAACGAAAAGGGGAAATAGCAGGTAAATAATCAAAAATACCGCGGACGCTGACATACTCCACCCAGAATAATTCTGAATAATCCGCCATTAATGACGGAGCCTCCCTGCCGGATCTAATGGTCTTCCATCTTGCCGTAATTCAAAATGAAGGTGTGGGCCGGTGGATTGACCTGTAGATCCTACCCTCCCTATAAGACTACCTGATTTAACTGTTGATCGCAATACCGTTTCGATGCTTTGTAAGTGGCCGTACAGGCTGGTGAAGTTGTTTCCGTGGGTTATCCTTATGTAGTTCCCATATATAGGGTCAAAGCCCAAATCGGTTACAGTTCCATCGGCAATGGCGAAAACTTCGGTTCCTTCTGGCGCGGCAAGATCCAGCCCTTCATGCATTATAATATTACCGGTTATGGGGTTCTCTCTAAGGCCAAAAGCGCTGGTTAAACGAAAATCATTAAGAGGGAACCGGAAGAAACCTGAATGAAGGAAAAAAGCTCTCTCTGTAGGCGTAAAGTCGGCGCCAGGGAAAAAAAGGAAGGGTCGCGAGACTCCCGCCGCGCTGATTTTTATTTCGACAGATTCCTGGTTCGCGTATCTGGACATACCAAGGAGTTTTTCCAGGTCGGATTCAAAGTTGGCGGGGATAAATAGACCGGGACAGGATGGAAGCAGGACTGGCTTGCCTGCTTCCAGTGATGCCGGATTACCAAGCCTGTTGAGGGTGGCTATGGCGGAATACGGTATGTTGCAGCGGGCGGCCAGGGAAAAGAGGTCTTCGCCCTGATCTGGCGTGTATTGGTAAATGGTTAAGTGCCCGGCGTTTTCTTCGGGATTTCCTTGCAGACCACGGCTGCGAGCGCTGGCAAGACGCCTTCTGTTGTTTTCAACGTCGTTGATATACTGCCTGAAACTAATATCCTGGGGATTAAGCCGGGTGATTACCGGATAGGGGTAATTTTCGGGTTCCTGGGCTGCAAAAACAGGCAGGTACGAAAAAAATAAAAAAAAGGCAAGGGATATGCCCTTGCCTATTCTTCTTACTGCCAATTACTAGCCCGCCGAGATTGCTGACGTAGGACACGCGCCGACACATACACCGCAGTCCAGACATTTTTCAGGGTCGATCCAGTGTTTGCCGTCTTTTTCGACAATTGCCTCTGGAGGACATTCGCTTACACAGGCGCCGCAATTAACACATTCGTTTTCATCGATTTTGTGTGCCATTTTCTACCTCTCCGATTATCAAGATTGTGAAAGAATATCATAAATGCCGGAATCTGGCAATATGGGTTGTGAATAAGACACAAAAAAATGATACACTAAGAGGACACATATGGAGGTTAATAATGAAAGTATTATTTATCGGCGGAACCGGAACTATTTCTAGCGCGATCTCAAGATTGGCGGTTGAGTTGGGCTGGGAACTTTTTCATCTTAATCGTGGAAACCGCGAGAGTGAATTTGAGGGGATGGGCATTACCCAGATTAAGTGCGATATTAGGGCTGAAGATGTTACGGCGGTTAGGGGTAAACTTGAAAACACGCTGAGGCAGGGAAAGCTTTTTGATGTGGTTGTTGATTTTATTGCCTTTGTTCCCGACCATGTTCAAAAGGATTTTGATATTTTTAACGGTCTGTGCAGGCAGTTTATCTTTATATCTTCTGCTTCGGCATACCAAAAACCGCTTTCTTCATACCTTGTAACAGAAAGTACTCCCTTGGCAAATCCTCTGTGGCGTTATTCCAGGGATAAAATCGCCTGCGAGAATTTGCTTATGGAAAAGTACCGTGAACACGGCTTTCCGGTTACGATTGTCCGCCCTAGCCACACCTACGATGAAAGAAATGTTCCTCTTGGAGTTCATGGCGGCGAAGGGAGTTGGCAGGTTATCAAAAGAATGTTGGCGGGTAAGCCTGTAATTATACATGGTGACGGTACAAGCCTGTGGACAATGACTCACTCAAGCGATTTTGCCCGGGCGTTTGTCCGGCTGATGGGTAACATTCACGCTATTGGAGAAGCTGTGCATATCACCTCGGACGAAAGTGTAACATGGAATCAAATCTATCAGATTATTGCCGATACCCTGAATGTTGAGCTAAAAGCTGCGCATATTTCAAGCTGTTTTCTGGATGCCTGTTCCGGCGGACGTTATGATTTTAAAGGGAGTCTTTTGGGAGACAAGGCAAACTCGGTTGTTTTTGACAATACTAAGTTAAAACGCCTTGCGCCGGATTTTCAAGCGAAGGTGCGCCTTGACGAAGGTATAAAGATGACAATCGCCAATATTCTTAAACATCCTGAACTACAGCGGGAAGACAGCGAATTTGACGAATGGTGCGACAGGGTTATTTCGGCTTTGGACAATTCATTAGCGATGTTTACCAAAGAGGGTTAGAACTGTCTATAATTTCGGTTTTTGGAGAATTCTTACGATGTTCCTTTAGGGCAAAAACCGCGATTATTACAAACAAAACGAGTAGTAAAATAACAAATAGCAACAGTACCATAGTGTTACTGTTGCTTATTTCTTTAGTTTCTACCGGAGCGCCAACGATAAGGACGGATTCGTCAACAGGAACGCTGGTATTGGTAAGGGCTATAAAGAGGCAAATAATTACTGTTAATATCATAAGGGCAAGAGCCCCAAGACATGCTACACGTGTCGTGAAATTTGACTTTTTACTGAGCGCCATAGTAACCATGGCAATCATGATACCCAAACCTAATATAACGCCTAAGAAAATCATACTTTATTTTCGGTCTGTTTTGCCTAAATAACAACCTAAATAGTGTCTGTCCATAAAGTCGGTTACTTTATGGCGACAAGAATCCGGGATAGCTGTTGACATTTCTCTACTCGTCATTTAGGATGAAAAAGCACGCTCCCCGGTTGTGTAACGGTAGCACGGCAGACTCTGGATCTGCTTGTGGGGGTTCAAATCCTCCCTGGGGAAAATTGCTAATTCCTTATGTAGTAAGGAATTAGCGGGCAAACTACCGAAAAAAAGGCGTTTATATCTCACTAAATAATTAACTGACACATGGAATG
>Ga0099364_10009595_pt1 | contig 13414 bp, 8 predicted proteins | sample TergutTh196P3_FD_73070 | JGI IMG/M metagenome (GOLD analysis project Ga0099364, IMG submission 73070) | Microcerotermes parvus P3 segment gut microbial communities from Pointe-Noire, Republic of the Congo - Th196 P3 | ecosystem: Host-associated > Arthropoda: Insects > Digestive system > Gut ...
TTCTTTTGTTGTTTCTAATTCTGAAAAATATTCAGATATAATCCCCATCTTTTCCATTTGTCTATTATATCATGTCTTATGCTAAAATGAAAATTGATTTCCGTGCGGCAGATATATTTTCAGTTGACTATCAGCTGTTTTTATGATATAATTGGCGCAAGACAAAAGCAATAACAGGCAACAGACAAACAAATCATTACCACATAGGGAAGATATGAGAACCAAACAGTTACTGCCAATATACTTACTGTGTGCCGTGCTTGCCACTGCCGCTTATATCTTCCTGTCCGTCAATACAAAACTGACTCTCTTTCCATACACAAAAATCCTAGAGTTTATTTTCGGACTTCATTTTAATTACAATGGTGCAGCCTATGAAGCCATCGGGAGTAATGTGGTCATTAGAAAAACGTGCAGCGGTGTCAATCTGTTTTTGAGCCTTTACGCCATTCTTGTTTTTGGGTTTTTATATCGTTTTCAAGGAGTCAAAAAAAGGCTGCTTCTCTCTCTGCTTTATTTTGTGAGCGCTGTTATGATTGCTTTCATTGCCACGCTTGTTCGCATCATAGTCAGCCTGCCATTTAGCGAAAGCCCGCATTTCAAGCTGATACACACGGTGATCTCGCTTTGCGTGTTTTTCGGAACAGGATTGCTTGTATATTCGCTCATGCAAAAAATAACAGACAGGTTTGTCAAAGGAGGTCATAAGCTTGAAAAAGCTGTTTAGTCCAAAATTTTCTCTGTTGTTTATCACTTTGCCGCAAGCATTATTGGCTGCGGCTCTGGTCTATGTCTACACAAGAGTGGAGCTTACACCAAGCTTGCCGCTGATGATTGTTTTTGGTGTCCAAGTGCTCTTTAACGCTTTTATTGTTGCCTGTGCCGCGCTGAACCTCAAAAGAAAGCATATTTACACGATTCAATTGACAGGGTTCATTGTAATTATTAGTGTAGCCGCGCCGTTTTTGCTGGAGCAATTTGACTTCGCAACCTCACTGTCACCGGAAGCGATTTACGGAACCCTTTGCCTGATCCCGCTAATCTATATCGCAACTGCGATTCTCCATTACAACGAAATTCCACTCATGAACGTAAAAAAAAGGATTATACTCTGCGTTTGCGTTCCACTTTTTTTCGCCTTCATACCACTTTTGGCACTGGGCGGTTTGCTCAACGGCGTGTTCACATGGGTGGATGACGTTGACTGGCTATACAGTGCCGCTAGCATTCTGATTATTTTACTGTTCGCGCTTTTCTTTGTCTTTGTCTGCCTACTAACAAGCATTCTGTATCACTTCAGAACCAAAAAGCCCGCTTCGGTAAGCGACGGTGAAGCACAAGAAAACCGTGCCCCAAAAAAATACTCGGAGGGCTATTATGTTTTTATTGTGGTTCTTGCCCTGATTCTTCCGCTTGTATGTTTATTAATTAACAACGAATTTTTGTATGGCGACATTTTCGGTGATTTTTCCGGCAAATGGTTTTATATTCTTGCCTTTGTAAATGGGCTTACTATGCTGATTCCAAGAAAAAACAAGTGGCTTACTTTGATAACGCTTTTTTTCAAGTCCGCAGGCTTTCTTTATGTATTCTATTTCGTGGTGGTCATGCTTCCGTACGCGCCTTTGGGGGTGGCGTTTTACGCTTATCTTCTCCCGCTGCTTGTGCTGACGCCGGCTGCCCTGTTCACGGCAGAGCTTTTCCAAATTATTGACGACTTCAGATTCCTCAAGCAGCATTTCTCAGTCCATAGCGTACTTACCGTTTTTGCTTGCGGAATGCTGACATTGTGCGCAGGCTTTATCGGAAACGGCTATATCCAAAAGGTGAACTTCGATAACGCAATGTGTTATCTTAACAGGAATGAAACTATACTGCCGGACGTCAATGTATCAATGCTGAACTCGTCAATCAGGTATATGCGGCGTTCCGACCAGTTCTGGAGCCGAGCCGGAGACGACACACACGCCAGTCTTGATGGACCGCCTATATTGTCTGAGATTTATAACCGCATGGTCTTCGGCGGGCAAATACTCAACGACAATATATATGAGCAAATAAACCGGATGTTTTTGCCGGATGAAGCATGGAATGAACAGCCCGATGGTATTCAGGCGGCGGAAACGCTGACAAGCGTTAAGCTTCGGGATGTAAAAACAGAAACTCGCTTTGACAAAGCCGCAGGCGTATACAAAATCTGGGTTCATCTGACGCTAAAAAATGAAACATCAGAGTTCGATCAGGAATATGCCGTGAATTTTACCCTGCCGGACGGCGTTTTTGTCTCAGATTATTATCTTGATGTGTACGGAAAAAAGAAGCATGGTATCGTTGCGGAAAAGAATACCGCAAAGTCAATTTACAGCAGCATCGTGTCAAGAAACCGCGACCCTGGGATCATCTACTATGAGGGCAGAAACACGATTGAGCTACGGGTGTTCCCTTTCGGCGCGGGCGAAACTAGGGAGACCGGCTTTGAGCTGATGTTCCTGCAAAGTGACAGCTTCAATATCGGTAAACACACGATTAATCTCGAGGGCAAAGAAATTACTGCCCCTGTTGTCACAGGAGGCACGTGCTTTATGCCTGCCTCGTATAAAGCAAATCTTGACATGGTATCGGCAAGAACGCCCAAGTATTACTTTATCGCGGACATCAGAAAACCGCCCTTGTATGATGAAGAATATCCGCCTCTTGAAAAACTTCTTGCGCAGATTCGCGATTGCGCACAAAGATTTGACGCGGCCGACGCAGATGTTTATCTGACCTGTTACAATGTACGCAAAACCGATTTGGAGAATTTAGACGCGGCAAGCTACGGCGAGGGCGGTTTTAATCTGGCACTTGCCATGGATATGATTTATGAAGACGCGAAACAGCATCCAGACAGCTATCCTGTAATAATGGTTTCCACAGGAAATATTGGCAGCGCTGCCGTTGCCGATAACAGTCGGTTTCCGCGCGACTTCCCTGAGATCGAGTTTTACTGTCTGATAAACAGTGCAGGTAATTTAAAGCCTTACAGCTTCGTCGATAATATCGGGGTCAATACGGCAGCCGAGTTTATGCAAACTGGAAGGCTATCCTATGAAGGCTTTTATTTCAGAGACGATGGGCAAAATGAAGTTTCATACAACAACACAACAGGCTTTGCCGACATTTCATACGGCAGTGACATTTATACAAATGCATTGCTGCTGAGCGAAAAAATTGTGAAGGCAGGAACAGATGATCAGGTTATCGAAACTGTCAAGGACGGTATTTCACGGCGGCTCTTAACAAAAAATAATTCGTTCATCGTACTTGAAACAAAGGAGCAGGAGGATGAGCTCAACCGAAGAAACCAAGAGTTTTTAGACGGCAACGCTATCGGTGCTTCTGCCGCTCCAATGAGTGAACCGGGTTTACTCATTGCGCTTTTGTTTGCGATGCTTTTGCTGATATTGCTTCGATTTAAAAGGAAGAAGCGTTTTGCCGGTAATAACTGAACAGCACAATGATCCGGGCGAGGCACAGGCAGACAACTACCGCTACGCACCGCGGCAAGCATTTTTATGTTGCAACTTTTAATTATAGTCGCCTAACTTGAAAATCAACTCGTCTTTGCGGTGCATTTTCCATCTGACGTCGTCAAAAATGCTCGCAATACGAAAGTATTACTGCGCCTTTTTCCTTGTCAGACGAAAAATGTTCTCGCAAATCCTGAGCCGATTTTCAAGTTAATCGACTATAAAAAACAAAATACGTTTTCGATAGCGGTGCGCTAAGCATATTATTTCGGGTAACCATATTGGCGATGGTGCGCAACATAATGTATGTAGCAGTATCTCTAAACTAAAACTATAGAATAATTTTAGGATGGTTTGAATTGATTGCAATCAAGCCGTTTTTCGCTTTATAGAATTTTTCATTTGTATCGCGCGTGACCTACTTAGACAGCGGCGAGAGCAGGATTTGAACCACCGAAAAAACTGTCTAAAAGTTATATGGCAACAGCAAAATACCAATAAAATTTGTCTTTTCTGATAAGTTTTTATTGACATATCCATAAATTCGTGCTATAATACTTTGTAACGAGGGACCTTGGGTTTTGAATCCTCCCCAAATGAACACAAGAATCTGCAATCTGCATCATTGGCGCGACCCACCTTGCTCAATTTTCGATTTTGTCTAGCTTTGATAAAATGAGCGATTTCTCCACTCCTGGATTTTAATCTAAACCTTAAATCACACCTGTAGCCTCAAACTGTTGACATTGTTTATATAAGGAGAAACCACCCCATGAATAATAAATCCACCCATCGCATCCTATCCCTCGCGCTGTCATTACTTATGGTCGTTGCGCTTCTGCCGATGCTTACGTCACCGGCGCGTGTGGCGGCGGACACCGGCGTGTATGACCCGAAATCCGGTATTTACCTCACGGCGGTTTTAGAGCGCAGTTATTATGAACTGATGCCTTTCATCAAGGGCAGCGCCTCCCGGCGTTATTGGCGTGAAGTCAACCCGGCGGAGGGCGTGTTTGACTTCTCAGGCGTCGAGGACGATTTACGGCGGGCACATGAACGCGGTCAGATGATGACTGTCCAAATCGTGGGTCAGCAAAAACCGCTGTGGATGCTAGATAAGGTCCCGTACTTAGAGAATATTCAGGTCGTGCCGCAGGTGGGCGAAGCTCACACGATGATGTATTGGTATCCCGCCCACGCCGAGTATTACCGGCAGCTTATTGAGGCATTCGGGGAGTATCTGAAGAACACCCCGTACAAGGACAATGTGTTGGGTGTCCGGTTTTACCTAAACGCGGTCGGCGGTGAACATACCGAAATTCCGGAAGCATACACGGCACTATCAAACTGGACGGTCCCGGACGGCGTGGACATCGCTCGCTTTGGCTTGCCGCAGCCGTATTACACGGGCATATGGCAGGAGTCTTTCAAAAAGATTGTTGACTGGCATATTGAGTATATCTACCCCGATGTGCAGATCTTCATGCGCACCGGTCCGCAGTCCGAGATGATCGACGAGCAGTATCCAGACTATTTCGCCGAGGGCAAGCTATCCCTGTACACAAACGGCGGAGACCCAACGGGTTCCAACGCCAATGTCTTTGATATGTTCAAAAAATTCACCAAAACAGGCATGACCACTTCTTTTTCAGAGCCTAACGGCGACTTTTGGGGTTGGCACACCCGGCGCGAATTGGCGTTTTGCTCTGCGCAGCAGTGGTTTTATTGGCGGCTTTTGAATGAATTACACCTCGGGACTAGCTATATTGGGCTGTCTCCGAATGACTGCAATATGCTTTTTGACGGGACGCTCAGTCAAGCTATGCAGCGTGGTCAATATCCCGATTTTGTCGGTCAGGCGGAAGCTCTGGCTGCGCTTAGTTTCGCCAAACGCTATGTGGGTCATCACGCAAACCCGGACGGTTCGCCCGGCGGTTTTGTGGCGTTCAGGGAGGCGCGGTACTACCCCTATACCGGACGCTATTTCAGCACACCTGTTACGGAGTGCGATTTCCTCGCCGAAAGCTACGACGTCTCCCGGACAAAGGCCGTAATGCTAGCCGGAGACAGTCAGTCTCGCTACGGCACGTGGGCGAGGAAAATCAACAGTGGCGAATCGGTGACGGTCAACTTTAACAGAGATCTGACAGCGTCAATGGTGGGCAACACCATCTATGTAAACGTGTACTATTTAGACGACGGCGACCCGTTCACTGTCAAAGTAGGCGGCGGGATTGTCACGATAACGCCCTCAGGCAGCGGAGTGTGGAAGATTGCGGAGATTCCGGTTTCTGGCTTAAATCGCGCTTCTGACGGCGCCGACGTAACCGTTACGGCGGGCACAAACGGCCCAACACTGCACATGGTGGAGATAACACGTCAGCCCCTCCCCGAAAACGAGAAAACCGCGACAATACAGGAGGACACCATTGCGGTAGTCGCCAATTACAGACGCGTGACAGTCTCCTCGGAAGAAACGCTGAGCGCACGGCCATATGCGGCGAACGGCAATATAGCAACAGCGCAAGCGTCAGACATCATGGTGTCGCTTTCAGATTACATGGCGATCATGGCGGCAACCGGTGAGCTGCATTTCAACCCCGCTACAGGCGACATCTCCTTTACATACCCCAACGGGAACAGAGAGACCAGGATGCGGATCGGGGAGACGGATTACAGTATATTCAACACCTCGACGGGAGCGCCCATCGGAACGAACCCGCGAAGTTTCGCCGGGGCGCCGCCGATTCTTAAAGATGGCGTTGTCATGGTAAGCACCCAACATCTCAGAGACAGCTTCGGCGGGACGTTCATGTCCGAATGGAACCCGGAAACGAGAGTTCTGCATAACACCACAATATCTCCCACAGCAAATCTGGCTGTAGCGCGATGGGCATCTAACAGACCGCTGATCCTGACCGACGTCGACGTTACACATACCAAACTCTCATTTTTAAAGGAAAATCTATACGTATATGAAACGGCGGACACGATTGAAAACGTAGCTGTCAATAACCACAAAAATACACCTAATTTGGGTTCGGCGGCAGAATATCAAGACAAGGGATATCTGAGAGTGCCTATGCCCATAGACGATTTTTATATCCTAAACCGTCTCGGCGCGCCGCTCATGCGCCTGTCAAATCCGTCAGACTCGTACGTCGATACGGTCGGGGATCGTTTGATACTCAAGACAACGCATAGCACAACAAAAGGGACGCTGTGGGCCATGCTCAGGAGTGATGATTATACATTCAAGTCCACCGCCGTTTTGCAAGAGGCGCTGCCGGATACTGACTTAAACGGTTTTGGCGTGATGGCGAGGCACAACCGGGACAGAGGGGCTCAAGCCGCGGTTGCCGCCTATTGCCTGAGGTATGATGCGAAGGACGGCGGCGGTTTTCGGCTTGTCGCCGGAAATACCGGCAATAATGTCAATAATCTCCCACGAGTACCATATACGATCATTGCGGGTCAGCCGTACGCCTTGGAGATATCCGTAAAGAACCTGAATGACAGCAAGGTCCAGATTATATGCAAGGTGGACGGTGTTGAGATATTTAACACAGTGGACACACCGGCTTTGGGTGTGCAGGGGCTAAACTTCATCACCGGCGCTCCGGGCGTGATGGCCTGGGGCAGCCCGGGTACGCCGACAAATGTGGCGTTTTCGGATGTGGAAGTTAGAGTTATTGAGCCGGAGACTCACACCGTCACCCTCAACCCGAATGGCGGCAGTGTTGCGCTGACGAGCATCATCGTAACCAATGGCGGCACTTATAGCGCACTTCCAACGCCTACGCGCAACGGCTACGCTTTCGATGGCTGGTACACGGCTGTAAGCGGCGGAACTAAAGTAAATCCTACTGACACAGTAAATCTCGCCGGACAGCAGACGCTGTACGCTCAATGGACAGGTCACAGCTATGGCGAATGGTTTGTAGTTACTGTCGCTAACTGTATCGCTGAAGGTCAGGAAAAACGTGAATGCACAGCCTGTGACGTATTTGAAACAAGAGTGATTGCCAAGACCGCGCATATCGACGGCGGCAACGGCTACTGCTCCATCTGTGGAGCGAATTTAAGTCCGTCGGTGAATAACTGTAATTGCTGCGATAAGCACAATCATAGCCACAACATGAATTCTTTCTGGGGACGTTTCCTCTGCTTCTTCTGTAGATTCTGGCACATATTCCTGCGCTTGTTCGGTGTTAGGCACTAGAGACAGATTCTAAAAGAATAAGTACAAATAAGAAACCGTTCGATGGTATAGTCGGGCGGTTTCAGGCAACGATATTCGAAAATTGGTGAAAATATAGTCTCCTAACTTGAAAATCAACTCAATATTAACGAGGATATTTTCTGTCTGACAAGAAAAAAGCTCGTAAAGTAATTTGTAATCATGGCTTGTATTCTGTCTAATTTTGTGATACAATAAAGGAGGTCATTACGATGGAGCAAAGAGAGGTCGGTGCAATGAAAGAAGAATACCACACTATTATGCGGCATGATTGAAAGTAATAAATTAATCGAAAGCAAATGATACTCGTAAATAAAAAAACAAGGAGAAAAACGATGAATTTATCACCATGTGGAATGAATTGTGATTTGTGTCCCTTTAAAGAAAAATGCACAAACTCCTGCCAACAAACTTGCGGAAAGCCCTTCTACATAGAAAACTTTGGCGTGGAGCGCTGCCCGATTTATGATTGCTCTGTCAAAAAGAAGGGTTATAAAACTTGTGGCGAATGTACCGAGTTGCCTTGCCAACTTTTCTATGACTGGAAAGACCCGTCCATGACCGATGAAGAACATTGCAATGCTATCGACGTAAACGTAGCCTTACTAAAACAAATAAAATAAGCGGGAAGATAATTACATATGATGGATTCAGGCAACGATATTCGAAAATTGGTGAAAATAGAAAAACAATACAGAGCAATAACAACCTTACAAATAAACCAGTCCCCCAATAAATAAGTTAAATTATTACTGCTTCTGGGCTTTTATACTCTAACTCTAGCCTTAACCTTTCTAGGTCTATAATCACTTCTATCTGCCGTCTCTATCTTTTACACGCTTTCGCAGCTGTTTCATTTCACCTTTGCTACCAAACATACTCTTGATTTTCTCATCCTCTAATTGACGGGAGTTAAGTCCATTATATGATATTTCTCTTTGCAATTTCTGATAACTCTCAAAACGCTTTTTCGATAGCGTTCCGTTTTCGATTTCTTTCTGTATCATACAACCCGGCTCTGTGCCATGAGCGCAATTATTATATTTACATTGCGCGGCAATTTCTTCTATATCTTCAAATGTTTTCGAGATATTTCCTGTATAAATCTGTAACTCTCGCATACCGGGCGTGTCAATTACAATTCCCCCATTTGGCAAATGGAGTAATTGTCGATAGGTCGTAGTATGTCTGCCTTTATCATCGTCCTCACGAATTTTTTTAGTTGCAAGAATATCCTGTCCCATTAGCCGATTGATAAGTGTTGACTTACCAACTCCCGAAGAACCTATAAACGCAATAGTTTTACCTTGTTCAATATAAGCGTTAATAGCTTGATACCCATATCCATTTTCGGATGAACAAGCTACTACATCTACGCCCCCGCTTACAGATGAAATTTCATTCATTTTCTGCTGTAAATCCTCACATAAATCGGATTTTGTTAAGACAATGACAGGCGTTGCCAAACTGTCCCACGCAATAGCTAAATACCGCTCAATCCGCCTTAAATTGAAGTCAGCATTTAACGACATACAAATAAAGACAGTATCAATGTTTGCCGCCACAATCTGCTGTTCATTCGCTGTGCCGGACGCTTGACGTGTAAAAACACTCTTTCGCGGTAAGACATGGTGTATGACTGCATTTCCAAAATTTTTGTCTGTTCTATCAATCATCACCCAATCTCCAACTGCCGGAAAATTCATTTGATTATATGCGAGGTAAACAAATTTCCCTGAAACATTTGCATTAAGTTCGCCTTGTTCGCTAACCACTTTATATAAATCGCGGTGCTGTTCAGAAACTCTTGCAAGAAATAGGTTATTATATAAAGCGGCTTCTTGCACAAAGCGGTCAGTTAATCCATATTCTTTCAAATTTTTATTCAACGGTTTCCAATCCTTTCATAAATAACTTTACAAAACAGACAAAAGAAGATGTTGAAAACACTTCCTCAGTCATTCCATAAGGCATTATGGTACACAAAAACAAGCAGGACAAACCTACTATTTTTTGATATTCATTATACTTGCCTTATCGGATGACCGACATCCACACACCTCTTTCTTAAAGATAAAAAAATTATAACACAGAATTATCAACTTGTCAACCGCAGGGCGCTCCAAACGCGGAAATTTAGTTTCATCAAGAAGTGAAGTAGCAAAACTGCAAAATGTTCTGCTGTTCAATCAAACAATCGAGCATAAGGTGAGAAAAAGCAGCTTTTGAGTTATGAGCATTTTTGTATAGCCGATTTTCAAGTTAATCGACTATACAAGTTATTTCTACGCAAGAACAGCGTCAAAGTTTCATTAACGCGACGCAAAACAAGGCAATCAGTGGAGATTATCTGTCTCCCCCATATGTTGCACTATTTTTTACCCCCAACCGCAAGCGATAACAAAACTCTACCGGCAACATTTTATTATTGAAATATTTGTCCACCGCCGCTCGAAACGCAGCTAGTTCTTTTTCAATAAGTGCCGGATTCTTTTTCAAGATAGCCTGTGTACCGCCTTGCGATAATGCGATGTTGTAATATCGATTTGCATCACAATTTTCGGTATTGGCGAATACAATTTCCCGCGTATATTCAAAATATCCCGATTTGCGGATGTTTTCAAGATGCTGTTCCTTAGGGTATTGAATAAAAGCTTTTTTGTATTCTGAAACGGTAGCTTCGACTTCATCAACACAATCATCTAACGCTTGATACGCCGCTTCCACGGAAGCGTTACATACAGGAGGCCAGTCGCAATCATAAGCGGCGAAAACTCCTCCGGATTTCAGTAGCCGTGCAATTTCTCGTAAAGTCGATTGCGGCTCCATCCAATGAAAAGACTGTGAGCAGGTCACTATGTCGGCAATACCGCTGCCAAGCCCGGTTTTGTCGGAAAAAGCACAAACAAATTCGAGGTTCTTTGCATTTACAACAGCACGAGCAATCATATCCTCATTCGGTTCAATGCCTATAATTTTGTCAGCCGTATCCTTCCAAACAAGTGTAGACAATCCAGTGCCGCAGCCCATATCCACCACAGTCTGCGGGCGGTGTCCAAGATAGCGCGTTAAAACTTTCACCACATATTCCGGGCAGGCCGGACGTGCGCTATCATATAAACACGCAAACCCTTTGAAACGCTCAGCATTTTTGTATGCCTCAATCATGGAATGCCCCCGCGTACCCATATCCTAAACCCTCGTCAGTGCTTGGGCAATATCTCCAATAATGTCCTGCGCGTCCTCGAGTCCCACGGAAATTCGCACCGTGTCAATGCCAACGCCTGCCTTTTCTAGCTGCTCGTCAGTGAGTTGGCGGTGGGTGGTACCTGCGGGATACAGCACACACGTGCGGGCGTCGGCAACGTGGGTGGCGATGTAGCACAGCTTCAGAGAATCCATGAAGGCGGCAGCTTTTTCCCGTCCTCCCGCAACGCCGAAGTTAATCACTCCGCAAGTGCCCTTTGGCATATATTTTTGGGCTAATTGATAATATTTGTCGCCCTCTAAGCCTGGATAATTTACATAATTTACCTTAGGATGCTCCGCCAAAAACTGAGCTACTTTTTTTGCGCTAGCGCAGTGCCGCTCCATGCGCACGGCAAGGGACTCAAGGTGAGTATTGAGCATAAACGCGCTGATGGGCGAGGGCATCGCCCCTAGATCACGCATTAACTGCACCACCGCTTTGGTTATGTATGCCCCCTTGCCGAAATCGCGGGTGTAGGTCACGCCGTGGTAACTTTCATCAGGGGTGGTCAGTTCCGAGAATTTGTCCGCATATTTTTCCCAATCGAAATTGCCGCTGTCAACAATCGCGCCGCCCACACAGGTGGCGTGACCGTCCATATACTTTGTGGTTGAGTGGGTGACGATGTCCGCGCCGTACTCAAATGGGCGGCAGTTTATTGGCGTGGGGAAAGTGTTGTCCACGATGATCGGTACGCCGTGAGCGTGGGCAGCGGCGACATAGCGTTCAAAATCCAAAACTACCATGGCGGGGTTGGCGATACTCTCGGCGAAAAACGCCTTTGTGTTGGGACGAAACGCCGCGTTCAGCTCCTCGTCAACGGCGTCCGGAGACACGAACGTGCAGTCAATGCCCATACGCTTCATGGTGACAGCAAAAAGGTTGACAGTGCCGCCGTAGATAGTGGATAGACAGACAAAATGGTCGCCGGCAGAGCAGATGTTGAACAGGGCAAAGAAGCTTGCCGCCTGTCCAGAGGAGGTGAGCATTGCCGCCGCTCCGCCCTCTAGGGCACAAATTTTCGCCGCCGCGCTGTCCACAGTGGGGTTGTGGATGCGCGAGTAGAGGTAACCCGCCTCGGCGAGGTCGAACAGCCGCGCCATGTGTTCGCTAGACTCGTATTTATATGTGGTGCTTTGGGTGATTGGCAGTGTGCGCGGGTCGCCGTTTTTGGGCGACCAACCGCCGATTAGGCATTGGGTTTCTGTTGAGTAGGTCATTGTGTTTTCCGTCCTTTATTTATATTTACTTTTGCGTGAATTTTCTTCCGCAATATTTTAGCACAAAATTGGAGGAAATGCAAATTGCGTTGTGATAGCGGCGTGGACAACTGATGGAGTTTATAGGAAATCAAAGTTTGAGCTTGATGAGCTGTATTGGTTTGTCGGCAAAAAAGCCAATACTAAGACCCGCGAGAACGTTTATATCATGACGATGATCAGCCCAAAACCTAGACAGATACAGGTTTTTCGCGTTGCACGTGACAAGTCGGCATGGCGGATTCAGGAGATGGTTGACAGTGTACCCAAGGCTAAAAAATACTGTTCGGACGGCTATCACGGCTACCTGGACGTGGATTATTACGTCGCTGAGCATATTCGAATTTGCCGTGATAAATCCGACACCCACAACGTCGAGACTATCAACGCCGATTTGCGGTATTTTATACCAGGTTTGGCGCGGCGGAGTCGCTGTTTTTTCCGTTCGCTTGAAACTTTACAGGCTGCTCTGCACATTTTCGTCGAGGCTTACAACAAGTTTGGCGAGTACAAACTCAAATACCGCAGACCCATTCAGCACCGTCCCGGTAAGGAACACAAACATCTGCATCACTACAAAGGATTTGCCTTGCTCTATTTTTGATTTCCTATAAAATCCACCAGTTGCCCACAAGCAGGCTTTGAAAAAATTTGCAAATACCTAAAAAAACTGCTATAATATACCGCCAACTATTTCTATAACTAGGCACAATTTATCTCAGAGGAGCGAATCTTTTGAAGCAATCACTTCGCAACATCGCCATCATCGCCCACGTTGACCACGGAAAAACAACCTTGGTGGACAAAATGCTCGCGCAAAGTGGGATTTTCCGCGCCAACGAAAATGTCCGCGAGCGGGTTATGGATTCCAATGACCTGGAGCGAGAGCGGGGTATCACCATACTTTCCAAAAATACCGCTGTCATGTACGGCGGCACCAAAATAAACATTGTTGACACCCCTGGACACGCGGATTTTGGCGGCGAGGTGGAGCGGATACTGATGATGGTGGACGGGGTTTTGCTCCTTGTGGATGCCTTTGAGGGCTGTATGCCCCAGACCCGCTTTGTGTTGAAAAAAGCGTTGGGGCTGCACAAAAAAGTGCTTGTGGTAATCAACAAAATCGACCGTCCAAACGCCCGTCCCGCCGAGGTTT
>Ga0099364_10009596_pt1 | contig 13414 bp, 7 predicted proteins | sample TergutTh196P3_FD_73070 | JGI IMG/M metagenome (GOLD analysis project Ga0099364, IMG submission 73070) | Microcerotermes parvus P3 segment gut microbial communities from Pointe-Noire, Republic of the Congo - Th196 P3 | ecosystem: Host-associated > Arthropoda: Insects > Digestive system > Gut ...
TGATCATTGTCAATGTAGGCTTAATGGACATTTTTTAGGATAAAATTCTCTGTAATGCTTATATTCGTTGGTTTATTTTTAAATCAAAGGTCATGAATCAAAAAAATGCTTTTATTGTCATAGTCGAATTGTTCGCAAAAATGGATTTGTAAAAGACGTTCAGCTTTACAAATGCTACGGCTGCGGGAAACAGTTTTTGGGTGGTTTTCGGCTTGATAATGCAGTTCTTTGGGAAGAGTATACTATAGGAAAACAGACATATTCTCAATTGGCAGCCAAGTACAACTGTTCCATAAAAACCATTCAACGTCGATTAGATCGTTACACTGTTCCCAATTATCAATCTTGCGTCAAAAACGTTATCTTGTTAATGGATACTACCTATTGGGGTAGATCTTTCGGAGTTATGTTGTTTAAGGATGCCATAACCAAAGAAAATCTTTTAAAATATTACGTTAAACACGAAACCAATGCCTTATACAGTCAAGGTGTCGAGGAGTTAAAATCTCGTGGTTTTGCAGTTAAAGCGATAGTTTGCGACGGTAGAAAAGGGCTTATTCAATCATTTCCAGATGTTCCTGTTCAGATGTGTCAATATCATCAATCTGCTATCATTCGCCGATATTTGACAAGAACCCCCAAACTTCAATCGGCAAAAGAACTTATGGAAGTTGTTGTTTTAATGAAACAAACTGACAAAGAATCTTTTATTGGCGCTTTGGAGTTATGGTTCAAAAAATGGGAAAAGTTTTTAAACGAACGAACCGTTAATCCACTTAATAAGAAATCTTTCTATACGCACAAAAAACTTCGGAGCGCATATAGAAGCTTGAAAAACAATTTACCATGGCTCTTTACATGGTACGATTATCCTGATTTGAAAATCCCAAATACCACCAATGCTATTGATGGACATTTTGCCGATTTAAAAAACAAACTGCGCAATCATAACGGGTTATCAATCAAAAGAAAAAAGAAATTTATTGATGGGTTTTTGAAGGTATGAGGTTCTCTGATAATATCAATGGATGACCCTTGTAGAAGTCATCCATTGCATTGACATTATCGTCGAACATCTGTATTATCCCTAGCAGGTTGCTCCCCAGCAGAGCCTGTTTCTGTTTATACAGACGGGGCAAAGATAATAGAAACAATGCAATTATAAAAAAACAAACGAAGAAACACCCTAAAAAATGTCCATTAGAAAATAACGTCTCTTTTTTATCCTAATTTTTGTCCATTACTCCTCAATGTAGCATCTGCAATCTGACGCGATTCCAAAAAATACGATACTATTTGGGATTGCTAATAAATAGTAACAGTCCATACTTTTAGCGTTGCAATGGTTATATCGCATTCGCGAGATCCTGGATTATCTTGTATATATATTATTTTATTTTGCCCCCAAAAATAATTATTATGCAATGTTTCGAACAAAGCGTTTAATGCATCGGCGGATAGCATGTTTACGCTAATATTGACAGTGTTAAGTAAAGTATTATTGCTTAAGTCCAAACTCGTTAAAAGATTAGAATTACAATACAAGTATCCTAACGCTGTGGCTCCGCTTGTATCCAAACTCGATAGTTGATTCGATTCGCATAACAAGGTTCTTAGCGCGGTGGCGTCACTAATGTCCAAACTCGTTAATTGATTTTCGGAACAATATAAGCTTATCAGCGCTGTATTGCTTACGTCCAAACTCGTTAAAAGATTAGAATTACATTCCAAGTATTCTAACGCTGTGGCTCCACTTATATCCAAACTCGATAGTTGATTCGAACTGCATATCAAGTATCGTAACGCTGTTGATTCACTAACGTCCAAACTCGTTAGTTGATTATCAGAACAATATAAGTATAGCAGTACATTATTGTTCACATTTAAGCTCGTTAGTTGGTTCGAAGTACATATTAAGTTTGTTAGCGCTATTGCACCGCTCACGTCCAAACTCGTTAATTGATTTCCGTAACAATTTAAGTTTGTTAGCGCAGTATTGCTAACGTCCAAACTCGTTAAAAGATTAAAATTACAATTCAAGTATTCTAACGCTGCGGCTCCGCTAATGTCCAAACTTGTCAGTTGATTCGAACTACAATCCAAGCTTGTTAGCGCTGTGGTTCCGCTTATGTCCAAACTTGTCAGTTGATTCGAACTACAATGCAAGTTTGTTAGCGCTGTGGCTCCGCTTATGTCCAAACTTGTCAGTTGATTTCCATTACACATTAAAAATGTCAATGCCGTATTTTTACTTACATCAATGGTCGTTAATTGATTCGATAAACAGTACAAGGTTGAGAGCGCGGTAGCTTCGCTCACGTCCAAACTCGTTAAAAGATTAGAACCACAGTTCAGGGTTGTCAGTTCTGTGGCTCCGCTCACGTCCAAAGTTGTTATTTGATTACCAGAACACGCTAAATTTGTCAGCGCTGTATTTTTACTTACGTCCAAAGTTGTCAGTTGATTACCAGAACATTCTAAATTTGTCAGCGCTGTATTTTTACTTACGTCCAAAGTTGTCAGTTGATTCCAGTTACATTCCAAGCTTGTCAGTGTGGTAGCTTTGCTCACGTCCAAACTAACTAAATAATTAAAAGAACAGTTCAACCCCGTAATATTTTCACCGGCTATGGTTATAACATTTAGTGAGTCTGAGTATTCGTGATTAAAAGGTCTAAACCAGTCTGTTAAAAGATTACTCGTTTCAAACATTGACCCGTCGCCCCAGTCAATATCAACTATTCCCCTGCCTCTAATCGAAATTTGCACATTTTGTAAATATTGCGTATTCCTTATCATGGTAATAAAATTGTAATTTTCAGGAACTACTTTTACAATAAAAGTTGCCATTTTAGGTCCATCTTCGGTAATAACAGTAATGACAGCAGTTCCTACGGCTTTTGCCGTTACAACGCCGCCGGCAACAGAAGCAATATCGGGGTTGTCGCTCTCCCATATTACAGATCGGTTAGGAGCATCTTCGGGCATAACGGTTGCTGTAAGTGTTGTTGTTTGACCTATTGACATTAAGGATGATCTTTTGTCGAGCGTAACGCTGTGAACAGAGGATATTACCCAAACCGTACAGATTGCCATTTTTTGTCCGCTATTCGTTGTAACGGTAATGTATGCGACGCCCTCCCTAAAAGAGGCGGTTATTACTCCATCAGTTACCGTTACAATGTCGGGGTCGCTACTGCTCCAAGAAACATTTTGGATTGAAGCATTATCAGGCGCCACTGTGGCAGTCAATTGCACCGTTTCGCCTGTAAATATCGTTATATTGTCATAATCCAACGATACATATGAAGGCAGTACGTATATATCTGGTGCACAAGATGCTAAAAGGATAGCAAAATTCAAATAAAAGATATACTTTTGATAAAAACTTCGTATTGGCATGATATTCATATTATCAGGGTTTTAATATAGGGGAATATTAATTAATTGAAATCGAGTGAAGATGAAATGTCCGATTTGGATTGCTTTTTAATGTGTTCTCATATCTCTTTCCCACAGCACATTCGACCGCGCGGGAACAACCGCTTCGCCTTGTTTTGCGTCACGCGCCATTTCTATGTCCTTGGCAACCGATAAAGTAAGCGCATCCCAATCCAACATCTGCGTTCTTGCCATGAGTTGCGGCTTGTAATAGGTGGTTGCTGTTCGCGCATAATCTTTCCAAGTTTCAAGAGCCTGTTCCAACTCATTGATGGCAGTTGCTTTATTTTCCTCTGTACCGTTCAGTCTAAAGAGGGAAAGATGGGTTGCCGCTCTTATTTTCAGGGCGTAATATTTTGCAAGATAACCCAATGCCGTCAAATCGCCCAGTGTCTGTTCTAATTCCATATTGTTGCGCGGGTTCATTTTGGCTGCTCCTTGCAGTAGATTTTGCGATGCAATATCAAGTTTTTCGGCAACCTCAAACGGCGTCATTTCGCCTTCTGCTTTTCCGTTTACAACAAAATCGCCTATTGAACTGACGCCCTGTTCGGGCAGACATGCAGAACGCGCAAAAAAGTTGATGTCATTGAACCGCCACAGGTCAAGACAGCCTTCGGCAAGAAATTCAGCATCATTTTGCCTGAAATGTATTTTTTCAACCCACGAAATAACATCAGAAGTGTTTCGCCAAGTATCGTATAGTTTTTGGGCATTGATTTCAGGAAAACGAGCCTTGATGCGGTTTACATAAAATTTTTCGGGAAGATCGGGATTATAGCCCGCGCGTCCGAATATCATAAAAAGATACCATTGTTTGTCTATTTCGTATTCGGGCAATCTGTCGGCGTTTTTGCTGTTGAAGTCGCGTGCATAAATATATCCGTCAGGACCCCAGAAATATCCCGCCATCAGTTCTCTTGGCATGTTTTTTATAAATTCACTTGCATACACAGGGTCGCCCCAGCGGAACGTAAAGATGTCGTCGTTACGCACGTTCATCCATACTCTCACTTTATAATCCTCAACCTGTTTGCGATAGATCCGGTCGAACCACGGCGGAGTATTGGTACTGAACATTCTTGCGCGCGAATATTTGAACTCTGTGTCAACCGGTTCGCCATAATCTTTGAACGCTTCGGAAATAAGGTCCATGTTGCTGGTATGTTGCCTGAAAATGAAGGTAGGTTTGATTTCGGGTTTGATAAGTTGCGCCTCTTTTATTGCCTGTCCATAAGTGAGCCACATCCAGTTTTCTGTTGAATACTTCCCCTTGATACTGCTTCTTACATGTTCGCCAGCCGTCACGCCAATCCCTTTTATATTAGGATAGGTAAGAAGGAATTGCTTTACGCTTTCCCGCGTATAATCAACAGTTGTCTGGCTTTCCTGACTCCATTCAATTCCGTATTTACCCTCGGCAGCCATTACATATACGTTCCAATGGTAAATATGGATGTCAATACCTCTGTCTTCGGCATATTGAAAGACTTTTTTCCAAAATTCAATTTTTTCGTCCATCGTGATTTTCTTGACCACTTTTAGATTTTCCGGATTGTGTATTTCCTCGTTATTCCAGTCCTTGTTAATAGTATGGGTTATGGGGTTGGTATAAACGCAAACATCGTCCAATGCCACATCTTCAAATCCCGGAACTCTAATCATAGACGGATATGGATGCAGGCTCCACAGAGTAAGCAAATTGTAACGATAACGCGCCATATTGTCAAAATAGTTCTTCCAGAAGTCGAACTCCCACATGGTGATTATGTTGTTTTGCGCTGCACAGCCAGTATCGTCGTAACTTGGAGTTCGCGCGTCCAACGGAAAATTGAATTTTATTCCGCGATAAGGCATATACGGTTTTCCCGATACTTCACCTAATTTTTTCAACTTTGTCCCATCCTGAATTGCTTCGGCAAGTTCCAATCCGGCATACATCAGTCCGTTGGCGTCGCCGCCTTTGAGCGATATAGATTTCCCATTCCTGCTGATGATGTATTCTTCTCTGTCTAAAGAATTATCTATCACAAAATTAATGACCACATCAGGCTTTTGAGTTGAGAATTTCACTCCTGTTCTCTTGATTTCCTCAACTGCAAATTGCACCTGTGGAATGTTTTTGTCGTATTCTATCTGCACCGACAAGTTCGATAAATTTTTACTACATGCCGATAAACAAATAACGGCTGGAATGATTAAAAAATGTATTTTCATTTTGATAAAGTATTTAATGATTATTTTTGCACTTTTGCCAGTTCTATGTCTCTGTCTACTTGCTCCTGCATCCTTGTCCACGAATAACCGTCTTTGGATATTGAAAACAGGAACGTGTCCTTGTTATATCGGGTTATAGTTTCCGCGTATTTTCTCCAATGCGACGAACATTTTTCAAGCATTTCAACGGCTTCATTTCTCCGGTCGTTGTCTGTGTAGCGATAATCGGCAAGGGCGACGGCGGCTTTGAGTTTGTCGGAAAAATAACATCCGAACCAGTACCAAGCCGTCAGGTCGTTTATCTCTGCAAGCGCGGATGGCGACAATTTTTTTGAATTCAATTTGCGAATGAGCGTCCACAATTTTTCGTTATCGCGGTCGAGTTCTTCGGCAAGTTGCAGTGGGGATATTTGTATACCCGATGTTTTCCGTCCGTTGGTTATCCACGTCCTGATGTTTACATACAATACCGTATCAAGAACGGGATGCGTGATGATGTTGTTGATATTGAACAATATTTGCGGGTGGTCGGGAGGCGCTGTCCAAGCGCTGAAACCTTCTGCATATTGGTTTGCGTCGGCAGTTCCTCTGTGGAATGAACCAAATTTCAGCATGTTATTAGACGCTATTTGCCATGCTGCGAGCGCATCTTCGCCAACAGGCTTGCCGTATTTTGCTGAAAGCATTTTTTCAAATACGTCGTCAGACGTTTCCGGATTATACAACAGCCGTCCCCACATGGCATACCACAGCCATTGACGCTGAAAATGATAATCCCATGTTTTGTGAGCGCCCGGCTTGCTCGTGTAATCCAATGCAGGGGTAAAAATCTCGCTACCTATGAAGCATCCGCCTACATACTGCTGACTGTTGTTTGCCAAGAATTGACGGATAAAATCGCTGTTGCCCCACCGAAGGACATAAAAATCTTCGTTGCGAACCGTCCACACATATTTATATTTCGTGGGCAATGGATTGATATACTTATCGGTAAGTTCGCCGCCATGCACCATGAAAAGACGCGGAGATGAATGTCCGTGGCTCCAGTTGAACTTAAATTCCACAAAAGCGTCTTCCACATCCAACGATTCCACATGAAGCCTCGAAGCCGAATCGTTTTCTTCGCTTGTGCTGCCTCCCGAACCTGTATTGGCAGAGAGCGGAGCCCTGTAAACGAATTTAATTTTGCGGTTGGCGTCCTTCATACCGGCAAGAACTGTTCTGTCTAACCATTCGCGGCGTTGCTGCGGCGTTTGACCTCCCATGCGTTCACCAAACGTGATTCCCAATCCGTCCAAATCGGGATATTCGTTGATCACCTGCGTGATGACTTCGCGGGTATAACGTTCCACCAATTTGGTAGTATCGCCGGTTCCTCCGTGGATAGGAGGGACAGAGTACAGCGCAACATTGTGGGCAAACGCAAAACTCGGCGATACAAAAGTATTCCAGTTGATGATATAAGTTTCGATGCCTCTGTTGTGCGCCATACGGAAAAGGCTTGTCCAGAAGTTTTTCCACGAGAGGAGTTCATCGTCGCCAAAGGGACATGCCTCCGGAAAATTCGCGGGACGTATCATATAATGAAAAGGGTGCATACTCCATAAAGAAAGCACATTATAGCGGTTGCTTGCCATCATATCCAAAAATGATTCCCAAAATTTCAGGTCGCGCACCACAAAATCCTGTTGTGTTTGCGACAGGCTCGACCGATATGCCATAAACGGCAGGTTGAACTTAATTGCGCGAAATTCTAATCGAGGTTCTTCACTTTTAGCGGTAATCTTCGACAGTTTTCCTCCATTGAAGCGGAGTTGTTCGGCTACTTCGAGGAGTCCGTACATGGCGCCCTTTTCGTTGCCGCCCGAAACAAATAACTGTTTTCCCGACAATTTGATGACATATCCTTCGGGAGCAATATCTTTTTCATAAACAATTGTTATATCAGCGCGTTTTGATTTATCGTCAAGCGGAATTATGGCAAGCCTGTTTCCTGAAGCCGCGATTTCCTTTTCCAATTGCGAAAGCCCGTAGATTATCAACCGCGAAGATGTATCAGCCGATACGGTTATTTCTTTTGCAGAAAGGATGTTTGTAAATAAAAGAGAAATAACTGCAAGTATGGAAAATTTGGAAAATACATTGACCGCTGTCAATGCAATTACTACTGCATCTACTATACAAAATACTATTTTCTTCATACTACTTAAAATTTGAAAACGCAAAAATACAAACAACTTTTTTTATAAACAAGAAAAAAATATATAAAAGTTGAATTTTGGATTTATTAAGGTATCGTACAACTCGTAAGTTCAAAAAAAATTCATAAAAATAGAGTATAGTCGGCTCCCCAACTATACTCTATACTCTACACTCTAATCACTAACCACTACTCCTTAACTACTCGCACTGCCCGCACATTTCCATCTTTTTCAAAACGGAAAATGTACACCCCCGAAGGCAAATGCTCCAGACTGATAGTTTCATCATTGCTTTCTATCATTTGCGTATGTGCAATTGCGCCGGCAGCATTGATTATCTGTATCTGTAGAGACGGGGCGCGCCCCGTCTCTACCACAGCGCCTGTAATCCGCACCACGCCCGTAAAAGGATTAGGATAAATTTTCAAATCAGAAAAGAGCAATTCTTCCGATGATGTAACAGATTCAACACTTACCGTTGCCGTTCCCGATTTCGTATTGTCTACCGTTGAAGTTGCCGTTACGGTGAGCGTGGCGGCGGTTTCGTTTGCGGCTACCGTGAGCAGACCTTCTGCGTTGATGCTGCTGATGCTGCTGTTTACAGTCCATTCGACCGTTTGCGCGGGATTGTTCTCGCCGGCTACGGCGGCACTGAACTGTTGCGTTTCGCCTTTTTGCACGGTAGGGCTTGCAGGCGTTACAGTTACAGAGGTAACAGTGGGCGTTATAGCCTCGTCAAGAGATACGACGTAAAAACCACTCCATACTTCGGCGGCTTGATAGGCAGACACCGAAACGGCGGGAACATACAAAGTGATACCGCTAATGTTCAAATTTTGGAAAACATTGGCATTTATCGTTTGCGGATCGTTTGAATGATTGTAAATCTCAGTCAAACTGTTGCATGTATGAAAAGCATAATCTCCTATTGTTGTTACCGAATTTCCAATAGTTACCTCAGTCAACCCGTAGCAACCGGCAAAAGCACTCTCACCGATTGTTGTTACCGAATTTGGAATAGTTACCTCAGTCAAACCGCTGCAACCGGAAAAAGTGCGATTTTCGATTGTAGTTACCGAATTTGGAATAGTTATCTCTTTCAAATTGCTGCAATTAAAAAAAGCCTGCTCGCCAATTGTTATTACCGAATTTGGAATAGTTACCTTAGTCAAACCGCTGCAAACAGAAAAAGCCATATATCCGATTGTTGTTACTGAATTTGGAATAGTTATCTCAGTCAAACCATCACATTGGTAAAAAGCCATATCTCCGATTGTTGTTACGCCCTCGTCAATAATTATTTTAGTAATGGCGTCTTTATGTGTCCACCATGGTATAATACCTGGTCCCTCATAATCCTGCATTTTTCCAGTTCCGCTAATGGTTAGCGTACCATCTTCACACAGCGTCCATATTATGTTGTCGCCTGCAGAGCCTCCGGCTATAACAGTACATTCTAACGGTGTTACAATAACCATCGCTACATCAGAACGTACTGAAATAACCGCCTCGCAAGCAACGCTACTTATTTCGCAGAAATAGTAATATGACCCAGCCACAAGATCTGCCGGTATAAGAAAACTTTCTGCCGTTGCCTCCAAAATTGGCGTACCGCCTGTATTGCTGTTCTCTGTATTTACATACCATTGATAAGAGAGCGTTTCTTCCGATGTTATTTCTGCCGTTACTGTCAAACTGCCCGTTATATTTCCTTCCGCAAAATATGTAGTTGGTTCGGGGTGGGTCGTAATGACGATGGCAGGAGCAACACCTACAATAGCGCCAAAGCCGGTCCATCCGGCTGAAATATACGCTTCTTCGGTACATGCAGGCACATATAGGGTAATAGAACTTATGTTTAAAAAGGAAAATACGACCTCGCCGCTTATAGTCTGCGGCGTGGTAGCATGGTTGATGACGGAGGTTAAACTGTTGCATAACTGAAAAGCATAATCTTCGATTGTTGTCACCGAATTTGGAATAGTTACCTCAGTCAAGTCGCTGCAACCGGAGAAAGCCCATCCACCGATTGTTGTCACAAAATTTGGAATAGTTACCTCAGTCAAACTCCTGCAATTGGCAAAAGCCTCATCTCCGATTGTTATCACCGAATTTGGAATAGTTATCTCATTCAAACTGTGGCAACCGGCAAAAGCACCATTTTCGATTGTTGTTACCGAATTGGGAATAGTATATCCACCCTCTTTGCCTCCCGGATATCTTACCAGCGTTGTTTGATTTTTGTTGAACAGTACGCCGTCCAAAGAGGAATATGCTGTATTGTCTGCATCAACGTTTATAGCAGTCAAACGGACGCAACCGTAAAAAGCCCCCTCACCGATTGTTGTTACCGATTTTGGAATAGTTATCTCAGTCAAATGGAGGCAATGATCAAAAGCCAAACCTCCTATTGTTGTTACCGAATTTGGAATAGTTACCTCAGTCAAATTATCGCAACTGCCAAAAGCGCTTTCTCCGATTGTTATTACCGAATTTGGTATAGTTACCTCTGTCAAATAGTAGCACAGATCAAAAGCATAACTTCCGATTTTAGTTACGTCCTCGACAATTATTACCTTCGTAATAGAATTTTTGACGTTATACCAAGGGCTAGGGTTCGACGAAGTACGATAATCCGTCATTGCCCCCTCGCCGCTGATAGTCAACGTTCCGTCTTCGCTCAATGTTGCTGTAACATCTGTGGCGTTTGGCGAGCCGATGTTCCACGTTTGGGCGTTCAAGGTTGCGGCGCAAGACAAGCCGCACACAATAATCACTACCCGCAGCCACATCGAAATGGGGCGGGTCTTGGTAGAGACGCGGCATGCCACGTCTGTACCGGTGGTGGTTGTAGAGACGGGGCGCGCCCCGTCTCTACCGTTCGCGACGCCTCTACAGGCATCGTTCATGCCGCTAAAAGCGGACTTTACAAAATAATCTATGTTATACATACTACTACTATTAAAAAATTAAGAATTAAATATTTGATTTTTATAAATTTACAGATTTTGGTTTTTGTTTACACGTAAAATAAAATTAGCGTGGAATCTGTTCTTGTATGGATGTTCAGGTTTCCACGCCTTCTAGTTCTAACAAGTTCATCCACGCCGCACGTGCGACGCTTACTAACTCGTTCTTGAACTAGAAACCCGAAATTCGAGTTGTGGAATTGAACATCCAAGAACAAAATAGCAACTGCTACTATTCTATTATATTATGTGTTTTTACTTTTTTATTTGGTCATATGCAATGGGTTTTATGTTTACAAACTTACTACTTTATGTTTGAAATTCCAACTAATCAAACAGTTAATCCTGTTGAGCGAAGCCAACGCTATATGCAATGCGTCGTTTTCGCCTGTTTGTGTCAACACATTTTCGGAAATGTAGCGAAGCGCTCCCATTACCGAGGTATCAATATAAATCCGTTGTCGCACAAAACTGCTTGTATTCATCATCATTACGATTTTGTATAAAATTCAAGTCGCAAAAATACAAAATAGTTTTCAGTTTTCAGCAAATATTTTTCATTTTTTTTTGAAAACAGAAAAGTTCTTTTCGTGTAAACCAATATGTCAAAAGTAATACTTTTTTAACGTTCCACACAAAATGACGTAGAACCAAAAGAAAAAAGTTGTAGTAGTATTGTCTCTTCTGTTAAGTATTTGAATTTTAAACATCGACAGTCTCACGTACCGTTCCCTTTTCGGGTCTCATCTGCGGAAATAATAGCACTTCCTGTATTGAAGCCTGATTGGTCATCAGCATCACTAATCTGTCTACGCCAATTCCCATGCCCGAAGTTGGCGGCATGCCATATTCGAGGGCGCGAACGAAATCCATATCTATGAACATCGCTTCCTTGTCGCCTTTTTCGCTCAATTTAAGTTGCTCCTGAAAACGCTCCAACTGGTCTATAGGGTCGTTTAGTTCCGAATAGGCATTGCAAAGTTCTTTGCCGTTGACGAAGAGCTCGAAACGCTCGGTCAGTTCGGGATTTGTGCGATGGCGCTTGCAAAGTGGCGACATTTCGATGGGATAATCAATGATAAATGTAGGCTGTATCAGATGTTCTTCGCATTTTTCACCGAAGATAGCGTCAATCAGTTTGCCCTTGCCCATAGTGTTGTTGATTTGAATGTTCATTTGGTTGCAAGTTTCACGCAATTGTGCCTCGTCCATGCCCGACACGTCTACGCCAGCGTATTCCCTAATGGCTTCAAGCATCGGCAGACGACGAAATGGACGACGGAAATCAATTTCTTTTTCGCCCATCTGCATTTTTGTATTTCCATTCACCGCCAACGCCACGCGCTCAATCATCTCTTCGGTAAAGTCCATCATCCAATTGTAATCCTTGTAGGCGACGTAAATTTCCAGCACCGTAAATTCGGGATTGTGCGTTCTATCCATTCCTTCGTTGCGGAAATTTCGCGAAAACTCGTAAACACCCTCAAAACCGCCTACAATCAGCCTTTTCAGATACAACTCGTTTGCGATACGCAGATACAGCGGTATATCAAGCGCATTATGATGCGTGATGAAGGGACGCGCAGCCGCTCCACCCGGAATGGGCTGCAACACGGGCGTATCAACTTCTATATAGCCTTTTTCGTTGAAAAAATTACGCATCGTGTTTATTACTTGCGTTCGCTTCAGGAACGTGTCCTTCACCTGCGGGTTCACTATCAAATCGACGTAGCGCATCCTGTATCGCTGTTCGGGGTCGGTGAAGGCGTCGAAAATCTGCCCGTCTTTTTCCTTCACTATCGGCAACACGCGCAGAGACTTGCTCAACACGGTCAGTTCGGTCACATGTATCGATGTTTCGCCCATTTGCGTAACAAATACAAAACCCTTCACGCCGATGATGTCGCCGATGTCTAACAATTTCTTAAACACGGTGTTATACATTGTTTTGTCGTCGCCCGGGCAGAGGTCGTCACGCCTGACGTAAATCTGTATTCGCCCCGAGGCGTCCATCAACTGCATGAACGAGGCATTGCCCATGATGCGGCGGCTCATTATGCGCCCTGCTATGCTCACGTCCTGAAAATTACCCGCTTCTGCACTGTAATTCTCTAAAATCTCTGTTGCCGTAGCGTTCACCTGATATTCGGCGGCGGGATACGGCTCTATTCCCAATTTGCGCATCTCGGTAAGAGAATTTCTACGCGCTAATTCTTGTTCGTTTAATTCGTGCATTATATTATATAATTTCTTAATATTTTTTCTACTTCATCATCAAAGTCGGATATGACTACCGTTTTGGCTTTTTCCTCCAATGTTTCTATTTCTAAAACTATTTTTTGTTGAATATCTATTGGCGGATGTGGAATTTTAATCTCATTTATTACAGACGACAAGTTATTGATATTTGAGCCGGTACCCTTTTGAATGATAGTTTGCCGTAATAAAACATGTAGCATATAGTAAAGATATTTTGCCTTTATATTTGCTCGCGCACGCAATATAGCCATAAATCCACCGGCGTAATATTGAGTATCTGTTTCAATGAAGGCTACTTTTCCAAGATGTTTTTTGCTACCGCTCGAA
>Ga0099364_10009597_pt1 | contig 13414 bp, 12 predicted proteins | sample TergutTh196P3_FD_73070 | JGI IMG/M metagenome (GOLD analysis project Ga0099364, IMG submission 73070) | Microcerotermes parvus P3 segment gut microbial communities from Pointe-Noire, Republic of the Congo - Th196 P3 | ecosystem: Host-associated > Arthropoda: Insects > Digestive system > Gut ...
ATCACGCGCGCCTCGAAGGACAGCGCGAGGAACGTGAAAAGTGGCAAAAAACAATAGCGGAAAAAGATGCGGAGAATGAAAGTCTCCGCGCTCAGATTGCGGAGCTCCAGACTCATTTGGGCGAGCAATGAAAGGCGTTGGTAAAAACGGCGTTGTCACTGTTCGCAAAATGACGGAAAGTGAATTAGCTAAGGAAGCGGAACGCTTGCGCTCGCGCGCCCGCCACAATGAAGCGTCCGCGCTGAATCACGCGCGCCTCGAAGGGCAGCGCGAGGAACGTGAAAAATGGCAGGAAACTGTCGCGGACAAGGACGCAATGCATGCGAAAGCAATCGCTGAAAAAGACGCGATGCACGCGAAAACTATCGCGGAAATGCAGGCGCTTATCGCGGAATTACAGGCGCAGCGAAGCGAAGATAATTGAAACAAGTTGGAATTGCGGAACAGGCAGTCAACGCATACCGACAGATTACGGCAACCGCGCATGAAAAAAGGGCGCTTTGCAGCGCCCTTGCAGTATCAGGTTATTAGCTCAGGGTGGTCTCGCCGTTAGTTGGGATTAGCGTCACTCGTAAGCGGTAAGTAAATTTCATCCCCATTGACGTAAGGAGTATTAATGGCGCTTAAAGCGCCTAGGTCGGCCGCATTTTCTCCAAGTTTCTTTTGTACTCCTGATGATGCATAAGTCTCGTCCAATACAAGACCAATTCCAATGGGCGTAACGTTGTCGGTTGAAAACATAAACTTTACTCCAGCGCCAACATATTTAGGATCGTTTGTCAAATTTTTGTTTATGTACGTTGATACTTGTGCAGGCTGCGACGGGAAATGATAGTTCTCGGCAAAGTATACCACCGCTCCCGACAGCACGGTACGCAGGTCGCCCTGAATACCTCTCGCCCTGACGCTGTCCAGTACCGGCCCCATCGAAAGAAGAACCATACCTGCCAGGATACCGATGATCATAACCACTATCAAAAGCTCAATCAGTGTAAAGCCGCCTCTGCGTTTCATTTTCAAAATACCTCCTGTTTTTTTATTCGGGACTCTGTCCCAATTTTTTTGTTTTTGCTCTCATATTCCGTCAATCAAAATAAATAACGCTTTAATGCCGTTTGGATATATTTTGCCTTACTGCCGGGCACCATCTCCTTTTTTGCCGTAAACTTGTTTCTGTTTCTAAATAAACTCCTGCAGCGAACCGATAATCGGTATGAACACCGAGGCCACTACCAAACCGACCACCAGCCCCACAACCACTATCATTACCGGTTCAATTATCGCCGTAAGTCCCTTTATAGTTTCGTCAAGTTCCATGTCGTACCAGTCGGCGACCTTTGCGAGAACTTCGTCTATCTGTCCCGTTTCCTCTCCGACCGCCACCATGTGGGCGACCATCGACGGGAAGATATTTTGCTCCTTGATGCTTACGCTCATCATGATTCCGAGCTGGGCCTGATCTCTTAAAAATTCGAACGCTTCGGATATTACGAAGTTGTCGGCGACCCCGGAGGACATCTCTATCGAGTCCAATATGGAAACCCCCGCCGTAACCAGCGTCGCAAGAGTCCGAAACGCCCGCGTCATGGTGCTTTTAAAAATAATGTCTCCGAAAATCGGCAGCTTCAGCTTGAGCTTGTCTAGCGCTTCCTTGCCTCTTTCTCTCTTGTTAATTTCCTTCAGTCCGAAAAAGACGACGAGAATCGGAATCGGTATCGTCCACCAGTACGCCACCAGCCAATCGGATATGCTGAATATAATCTCCGTGAGCGCCGGCAATTCCGTCAAACCGATATTCGCGAACGCCTTTCTGAAGATGGGAACTATGAACAGGCATAAGGCCGCAAGCACCACAAGGGTGAGGACTATAATCACCGACGGGTATATCATGGCGCCTTTAATTTTCTTATTAAGAGCGTATTGAGCTTCGACGAACGCCGCAAGCCTTTCCAACGTGACGTCCAGAACGCCGCCCTCCTCGCCCGCTCGTATAAGCGCGACTTCGAGGTTGTTGAAAATTTTTGGATGCCTTGCGAACGCCGCCGCTGTGGTGACTCCTCCGCTGACCGCGTCCCGTATTTCCGAAATCGCCTTGGCGAGCGTTTTGTTTTCAATCTGCGAGGCCATAAGATCCATTGTGGCGGCTATCGTGACGCCCGCGTTGACCATTGTGGCCATTTGTTTGAAGAGAACGTTTTTGTCCTTGAGTTTGACCTTTTGGGGGAACAGGTTGATTTCCATGCTCAAGGCGGAGCCTTCCCCTTCGCCGCCTCCTGAAAAAACGCCCCCGCCCTGCGCCTCGACGGAGATTGGAGACCATCCCTGTTCTCTCATCCAGGAGACGGCCGCGGCTTCGTTCGCGGCTTCGCGGGTTCCGGTGCTGATCGTGCCGGTGGCGGTTCTGACTTTATATTTGTATAACATAAATAAATTCCTCCTGCCTCCGACGCGCTTGAATTATTTTTCCCAAGAAACCTAGTTCTTTATAAAGGGTATTGTAGTGACAATTATAATATTTTCAATGGGCCCCAAGTCCCATGTTACTTTAAATATCAAAAATGCCCCGAGCGTAAATACTTGATATCAAAGGCTTTACGAAGTATTTTTATTTATCGTTGTCCCGAACCGCCCCGGCGGTTTTTTCGGCGCGTTTTCGGCATTATGGCGCGCTAAAATATCGGCGAATATACGTTTTTGGCGCGGGAGGTTATTTATTTTTGCAGTTCCGAAAATTCTTATCGTCATTGCCCTAAAGAATTTAAAACGAACTAAAATGATATTTTTCCTGATTTTTCATATAACATATAAAATCAGAAATCGTGAATAAAACGCAAAGAGGAGGGATAGCATGACTCCATGGAATTTGCCGAATTTACTCAGCTTATCCCGGGTATTCCTGGCGCCGCTCGTGATGGTTTTTCTTTCGGTCCGCGGTCTTGGAACCTTCGAGATCAAAACGGCGGGGGTTGATATCACGGCCAATATTGGGGACATTATCGCGGGGATCGTTTTCATTGTCGCGAGCATAACTGACGCGGTCGACGGATATTTCGCGCGTAAACGCGGAATGGTGACGAGTCTCGGAAAATTCATAGACCCGCTTGCCGACAAAATTCTTGTGGTGGCAGCGCTTATCACGCTCGTTGAGTTAAGGCGGCTGCCGGCGTGGATAGTCGTGATTATCGTCTCCCGCGAGTTCATAGTGTCGGGCGTGCGAATGGTCGCGGCGGCGGACGGCGTCGTCATACCCGCGTCGAAGGGCGGCAAAGCAAAAACCGTAAGCCAGATAATAGCGATAGTGATGATGATCCTGGAAGTTCCGTTCGCGATGCCGGTTATGTGGATCGCCATGCTGCTCACCGTGTGGTCCGGCATGGACTACCTGATAAAAGGCCGTGACTTTTTTCGCTGAATAGCTTATAATCGCGTTGCACATAACGCTGAAAAAAGGAGGATGTATATAGTGAATAAACTCGTCTGCTCAGTGTGCGGATACATATACGACCCTGCCGCCGGCGACGCTGACTCTGGAGTCGCTCCCGGCGTCTCGTTCGAAAACGTTCCGGACGACTGGGTATGCCCGATATGCGGAGTCGGAAAGGATATGTTCGAACCGGAGTGAGAGGGATTGTGATATAATGCTCTCAAGAAAGAAGCCCGCCGGAGAGCGGGCGGGCTTCAAAATTATTTGGCTGATTTGGCCGAGTGGTGACACACCCAGCCAAACCTTGGATTAGCCAAGTATGATCTGAAGGAACATGCGGAGAATATCCGCAAGCGCTTCGAGGAACCGGGCTGCGGCTCCGAGAAGCAACGCTAGAGCCAGCCATTTTATGAGCTGGCTCCTTTCGTGGCGGCGTCCTCTTGCCAAATTGCGCCACGGTAAAACCGTGTCTCTCCATATGCGATTTTATCACGGCGACGTTGAATTCTCTATTCCATACCCTCCAGCAAAACCTCGACGCAACGCAGCAGTTCGGCGCGGTCAATATGAGGGCCACATTCGACGGTGAGTGAAAATCTTCTGTCGAACGCGTTTACGGCGACTGAATATCCCAATACCGGGTCGTGCTCAACAGTCGACTTGAAACCTCCGATAAATGTGATCTCGTATGTAGCCTGTCCCGCGCTTCCTGACGTATCGGCGGGCGGCTGATTGAAAAATCTCGGCCCCGGGCCCCAGAGAAGCGTTGCCTTGAGCGGGACGCCGGTGTCCGTTATATAATCCCTCTCCTGCCAGTATCCCTGATTCCCGGACACGGCTTCAAACTCCGAGGTTCTGGTTTCCCCGCACCGCCATTCTTCTATATAAGGAAGCTCGGGATGTTCGGGCAAAGTTTCCGCTCCGGCGCAAACGGCTCCCGTGAAAATAATCACACATAAAATTACAATCTGGTAAATCCTCATACATAAACACCTCTTCAGATATTATTTTTGCTTTTAAAGAATCTCAAGAAAAATATTCTTAGGTTCCCAAGGAATCGCTGAATTAATTTTGTTTGAGCGAATAGATTCTCTTACAGCCGAAGAAAATTTATTTAGCGATTCCCATATATATGATACTATCATTTGCGCTTTGCGTTAACGGGGGAGAATAAACTGAATATGGAAAAAACTTTTTCAATACGGGTAATCGGATGCCAGATGAACGATTACGACGGAGACAAACTCCGGGGGGAGCTAACGTCGCTCGGTTGGACGGAGGCCGGGGAGGAAGACTCGGAGTTCGTGATATTTATAACTTGCAGCGTAAGAGAACGGGCGGAGCATAAAGCTCTGAGCGAAATCGGAAAATTCAAACGCAGCTGGAATTTAAACGGACGGCCTCATGTGGCTCTGCTCGGCTGCATGGCGGAACGGATTGGGAGGGAAACCGCGAAAAAATTCCCATGGATAACGGTGTCGGCGGGGCCTTCACGTCTTGGTCTCGTTCCCGAGGCGATGGAGCGGGCGCTTTCCGACGGAACGCGCTTCATCATGGACGGCCCGGCAAGCTCGCCGAAAAATTCAACAATCCCGCCGGCGGAGCTTTCCTGCCTTCCTGTGACGGCAAATAACCGGCACAAGGCGTACATTACCGTCGCCGACGGCTGCGATCAATTCTGCTCTTACTGCATCGTCCCATATGTGAGGGGGCGTTTTGCGTCGCGCCCGCCGGAGAAAATTTTATATGAAGCGCGGGCGCTTGCGCGCGGCGGAGTGGTCGAGATAACCCTGCTGGGCCAGAACGTCAATGCTTACGGGCGCGATTTTTCGGGCAAACGCGCGGGTTATGGATTCGCCGAATTATTATCGGACACAGCGTCGATAGCCGGCTTGAGACGAGTGCGATTCGTGACGTCGCACCCATCGGACTTTACGAACGATATTTTGGACGTTATGAGTTCAGATCCCCATCGCGAAATAATCTGCCCTTCAATAAATCTGCCGGTGCAGGCCGGCAGCAGCAAGGTGCTGCGTGAAATGAACAGGGGTTATACGAGAGAAGAGTACATGGCGCTCGTTTGCAGGATACGCGAAGCGCTCCCCGGCGTGGGGCTCACAACCGATTTGATAGTCGGTTTTCCGGGAGAGACGGAGGATGAGTTCGAGCAGTCGGTCGCTCTGCTGGAGGAAATCAGATTCGATTTGGTTCACACCGCCGCGTATTCTCCGAGGGAGGGAACGCCCGCGGCCCGAAGAACCGATCAGACGCCGAAAGAGGAACGAGCCCGCAGGCTGGCGCGTGTGAATGAACTGCAAACGAGGATTTCACGCGAGATAAACTCGTCGCTCGTGGGAAATATTTTCGAGACTCTATTGGACGAACCCGCCAAAAAAGGAGCGGGACTGCTTCAGGGCAGAACTGCTTCCGACAAGGTTGTTCTCGTCAAAGCCCCGATTGAATATGCCGGCGCTTTCCGGAACGTCAAAATTACCGGTTCAAGTCCGTGGTGTCTTCAGGGAGAGTTAATATGAACTTTCTCAGTGAAAACGCAAAAAAATGGATTTTTTTTGCCGCTGGAATATCGTGTTTCATACTTGTTCTGATTCTCACCATGACATTTCGCGGCGCGTTCGCGCCTGAAGAGATCGTACCGGGTGCGCCGGCGGGTGCGTCTTTTAATGTCGGCGAGCCCGAATTATCCGCGCAATCCGCCGGGGCGGTTCCCGAGACTTGGGTTGTCTACGTAACGGGAGAGGTGAATTTTCCCGGGGTTTACGAGATAGAACCGGGCGGCAGAGTCAACGCGGCTATCAATAAAGCCGGCGGTTTTTCACGCGACGCGGATCGCGAGGCGATAAATCTCGCGGCGAGACTGAACGACGAGGCGCACATTTCCGTTCCTTCAATTTCGCCCAAAAACGCGGGCGCGGAAACTTCGGCCGCCGCGCCGGGAAACAGAGGGGGAGTAACGTATCCCTCGGACGAGCGCAATGCCCGGGCAAACGTCACGCCAGCCGGAAAAGAAAAAATCGACATCAACAACGCGGACGCGGCGGCGCTTGCAACGCTTCCCGGCGTCGGTTCCGTGATTTCGGAGAGCATCATTGCGTACAGAGATGAACATGGACCGTTTCCCGACATAGAGTCGCTGACGTTTGTGAGAGGAATAGGCGAAAGGCGTTTCGAGGCCATTAAGGATCTGATCAGGGCCGGCAATTGACAAAACACGTTCCCGGCCGCCCCGCGCGCACCCCGCTGGGCGAGGCTCCCGCCTTCGCGCTTGTCGTTTCGTTTTCGATTTTCGTACTGGCGCGCGTTGATATGAGGGCGGGGACGGCTTCCGCCGCTCTGCTGGCCGTAATTGCCTCGGCGGGTTGGATATGCCTTGGCACGGAATATCCCGCTAAATCTTCGGCGCCAGTCGCGGCGGCGTTGCTCGTCGTATCAGTACTCGGCTTCCTGTGCATAAACGCGCAAATAACCCGCGGGATTTTTCATACAAATTCAAAATCAATTGAAGCAAGCGGCGTCGTATTGAGCGATCGCCGTATGGGATATACGCAAACCGCCCTTATTCGCGTGAAGCCGGAATCAGGATCGGGGCCGCGAAAAATCGCGCGCGGCGTAAAATACGTCCTGAAACATAACGCGGAACTTCGCGAGGGAGATATTGTCCGCTTCCAGGGGGATATAGCGGAATTCAGAAGAGCGGGCGAACCTGGAAAATTTGACGAATTTTTATATTGGAAAGCGCGCGGCGCGTCCGCCTCCGTTAATACGCGAAAAATCGAAGTAACGGGATATGAATTCGGGGCGTCCCGCGTCAGGCATTTGCTCGGCGAGAGAATAGAAAATCTATTGCCCCGCCGTGTCGCCGCTTACATAGCCGCAGCATGGCTTGGGAGGAGGGACGCCGATCTCGCCGAACTTCACAGACATGCCGGCACGTCCCATATACTTGCGGTCTCGGGTCTTCATATCGGGATGGCGTATGCCATATGTTGGTTTTTGCTCAGAAGATTAAAATACAGGCTTTACGTGCTCAGCGCGGTTATATGGTCATACGCTCTTCTTTCAGGCGCGTCGCCGAGCGCCTTGCGCGCCGCGTTGATGCTGCAATTCGTTATCGCCGGAAAATTGCTGGGGGAGTCCGGCGGTTCTTTCAACGGAGCGTGCGTCGCGGCAAGCGTTATGCTGCTTTGGAATCCGTGGATTTTCTGGGACGTCGGGTGGAGGATGTCGGTTCTCTCGGTTCTGGCCCTCACGTCGCTTTTTTCGCTTGACATTGGAAGCCTTGCGAAATATTTGATCTCCTCTCCGGTCATGTGGCTGGCGTCCTCGATGCAAGCCTCACGGACATTCGGATTCGTGCCGCTCGCGGGACTCGTGGTTAATTTTTTTGCCGTTCCCTTTTTCGGAATTTTGCTGCCCGCCGCCTCGCTGCTCTCATTTCCGGCGCTCGCCGGTTTGCCGGGCGGAAAATATTTCGCAATGCCCGCGGAAATTTGCTTCGCGGCGTGGGAACGTTTTTCCAATAACATAACGTTTCTCATTCCGCAGACGGCGGATTTTTCATATCCGATGGTAATAAGCGGCGTGCTAATTATGACGTATATGTTTGCGAGGGCTTGCGGTTTTCCGGGTTCAAGGGCAAAATGTGCGACAGGAGCGAGCGCGGTTTTCCTTGCGTATTTAATTTGGTACGGAGCATTTTAGAATAACTGAAATTATATTGGAGGAATAAAAATTATGCTGTTGGTTCTCGATATAGGCAACACCACTATTTCGATGGGGGTATACGACAAGGATCTGGCGCTCCAGGCGCGTTTCACGTCGATTGACCGAACCGCCGACGAGACCGGGCTTCTTCTGGAAAATCTGCTGCGTTCAAGAGGCGTCCCTTTGGACGCTGTGGATGGGGCAATCCTTTGTTGCGTCGTCCCAAATTTTGAGGTAGCGTGGCGCAGGGCGATAAAAGAATATTTCCGGCTCGACGCTGTAATCATGTCAGACAAACTGGATCTGGGGATAAAAATAGACATGGACTTTCCTGGAGAGGTTGGAGCGGATCGCTTGGCAAACGCGGTGGGCGCGGCGGTAAAATACGGCTGTCCGGTTATTGCCGTCGATCTTGGTACGGCGATTAATATAGATGTGGTATCGAGCGGCGGATCGTACATCGGCGGAGCAATAGCTCCCGGACTTCTCGCGAGTGTCGGAACTCTTTCCACCAGGACGGCAAAACTCCCGCAGGTTGCGCTCGAAGCGCCGCCGCGCGCGATAGGCAGAAATACGATTCACGCGATCCAGTCCGGTATCGTTTACGGATATACCGGCTTGGTCGACGAACTTGTTAGGCGGATACAAGGCGAACTCGGAGGCGTGGCGGCTGTCGTGGCAACGGGCGGTAACGCGGACACGCTCGCGGCTGAGTCGAACATGATCGAAACCGTCGATCACTTTTTAACTCTTGACGGACTCAGGATAATCTACAATCGCAACAGCAAATTATAAAGGTTATGGGTGAAAAAATTTTTCCCGTTATTTCAACAGGCGGCGTCGAAACCGAAAACCCGATATGGCTCGCGCCGCTTGCCGGAGTGACGACCCGCGCGTTCAGGGATTTTCACAGACGCATGGGCGCGGGGCTGACGCATACGGAGATGATCAGCGCGACGGGTCTTTTATATAAAAATAAAAAAACATTCAAAATGATCGGCGACAGCTCGGAACCGGAACCAACCGTCGTGCAGTTATTCGGCCCGAGCGCGCCGGAAATCGTCCGCGCCGCGGAAGCCGCGCTTCGAATAAAACGATTCGACGCCATCGAGATCAACATGGCATGTCCGATGCCGAAGGTGACAAAAAAATGCGGCGGCGCGTCGCTGCTCTCGAATCCCGACGAAGCCGCGATGATGGTCGCGGGCTTGAAACCTCTCGGCCCGCCGGTTTGGGTGAAGCTTAGAAAAACCCTCGAAGGCTCGCGTCATATCGGCACGATAAATTTTTGCAAAAAAATGCGGGACGCGGGGGCGGATCTTCTGATTATCCACGGCAGAACTCCGGCGCAAAGATACGAGGGCGAATCCGACAAAGAGGCGGTCATCTCCGCCGCGCGGGAATTTCCCGGATTAGTCGCGGCGACCGGAGATTTTTTCACTCCCGGGGACGCGGAGTTTTATCTGAACGGCGGATGCGTGGCTGTGCTAGCGGCGAGGGGAGTGATAAAGGACGCGCTTCTGATACCAAGGACGCTTCACGCTCTCGGCCGCGCTGTGGACGGAAAATTAATCGACCCGTCAGTGCCCGATAGAGCCGATATGCTGCTCGCCGCGGGCATGGACGCGAAATCGCGCGACGGAGAGCGTCACGCCATTGTCATGATAAAAAGACTTATGGCGGGAATGTTTAAGGGCTCTCGCGGAGTTTCCGAATTAAAACGCACCGTCGCGTCAAGCGGGGATTGGCCGTCGCTGGAAGACGCACTTTTGCGTTTTGCCGAAAATCGGCGATAAAAAACGGAAACCCCGGCGGTGGGGTTCCGTTTATGCTGCAATTGCCTTCCAAGCTACTTGATCAATCCGATTTGCCGGAGTATAATTTCCAGTAATCGGATAACCAAATGCAGTAGAGGCGCGAGGCTTATCACCTTGGAGAGGGTTGGGCCTCGCTCCTCTTTTTTCCGCTTACGCTTGGGAGGCCGCTTTCTGCCTTTCGGCATCGCATCACCTCCCCCCTGCTCTCGCCGGGAAGTCCGCCGGAAATATTTTAGCATTGTTTGCAGCGCCGCGTGGTAAAATATTCACGATTTTCTGAATCTGGGAGGAATTATTGTGAGCGACGATAACGTCACGCATGACAACATTGGAGTAACCGAAACGCCCGAAGAAGAAATTTTCCGGCAAAGGAAGGATAAACTCGACAGGCTTCGCGCGGAGGAAGGTTACGATCCTTATGCGAATGATTGCTGGGACGTCCGGCAGAAACTTTCCGAGATCCGCGAGAAGTACGATAGCCTTGCCGCCGAAGAAGTGTCAGGAGACGAGCTGTCGTCGGCGGGCCGCGTTATAGCCCTTCGCCGTCACGGCAAGGCCGCTTTTATAGATCTGATGGACGAGTCGGGAACGTTGCAGTTGTTTTTTCATCAGGGCGAACTCGGCGAAGAGCGGTACGGTTTCTTCAAAAAATGGGTGGATTCCGGGGATTTTCTCGGAGTAAAAGGTAACGCGTTTCGGACAAAGCTTGGGGAATTATCCATAAAAGTGTCGGAGTTCTCGCTTCTTTCGAAATCCCTGCGGGCGCTGCCGGAAAAATGGCACGGCCTAAAGGATACGGAGTTGCGCTACCGCAAAAGGTACATAGATCTGATAGCAAATCCTGAAGTGCGCGAGACGTTCCGAAAGAGGGCCGTCATAGTCCGCACGTTCCGCGAAGTGTTGGAGCGAAACGGAACGCTGGACGTCCAGACGCCGATCCTCTCGAATATCGCCGGCGGCGCGAACGCACGTCCGTTCATGACGCATCACAACACTCTCGGCATCGACATGTATCTTCGCATAGCGACGGAATTACACTTGAAGCGCCTCATAGTCGGCATGTTCGATCGCGTTTATGAGATCGGATCGAACTTCCGTAACGAGGGAATGAGTCCGCGACATAATCCCGAATTCACTGCAATGGAAGTCTACTGGGCATACGGCAGCTACCGCGAGATGATGTCGCTTGCGGAGGAAATAATGGTGGCTTGCGCCGACGCGCTCGGATCCCGAGAAATTTCTTATCAGGGGAAAGAAATCGACTTCGAACCGCCGTTCCGGCGCGCGACAATGGCGGAACTGGTAAAGGAACAAACGGAAATCGACTTCATCAATATATCCGACGCCGACGCGAGGCGCGCCGCGAAAGAGCGCGGAGTGGAAATATCGAGAAACAGCGCCAGATACGATATCCTTCCGTTATTTTTCGAACAATTTGTGGAGCATACGCTTATACAGCCCACATTCGTGTTCGGCCATCCGACGGTGATATCGCCGCTTGCGAAAAGAAACAAAGAAAATCCCGACGTAACCGACCGCTTCGAACTGTTTATCAATGGATGGGAGATAGCAAACGCTTTCAGCGAGTTGAACGACCCGATCGATCAGCGGTTACGTTTCGAAGAGCAGTCGCGGCGCAAGGACGACGGCGATGACGAAGCCCATCCTTTCGACGAGGATTTCGTTAACGCTCTTGAGTACGGCATGCCCCCGACCGGCGGCATGGGAATCGGTATCGACCGTACGGTTATGCTGCTCACAAATTCGCGGAGCATTCGGGACGTAATTCTGTTCCCGACGATGAAGCCTCTGTAAGGCGAAAAATAATGACGGCGACGCGCGACGCGCAAAACGCGCAAAAAAACTCGGATTTCGAGCTTGCATCCGCGAGAGCGGAGGAACTGCGCCGGACAATCGCGCGCCATGCCGAACTGTATTACGTTAATGACTCCCCGGAGATCGAAGATCACGAGTACGACACCCTGCTTCGTGAACTCGCTGGGGTCGAGACAGCGTATCCCGAACTGCTTACGCCTGATTCGCCGAACATTCGCGTCGGAGGGGCGCCGGGAACCGAGTTTCGTAAGGTTGTCCACGGAACTCCGATGCAGAGTTTGGACAATGCGCTTGATAAAGGCGAACTCGCGGCTTTTTTCGAGAGGGCTGAAAAAAATCTCGATGATGAAAGTTATGCCTGGTTGTGTGAGCCAAAGATCGATGGTCTGGCGGTCTCGTTGATTTACGAGCACGGCGTACTGACAACGGCTTCAACGAGAGGCGACGGTCTCGTGGGGGAGGATGTAACGCGGAATATCCGAACGATAAAATCGCTGCCTTTGCGTATGAAACATCCGCGCGAGGGGAGAATAGAGGTGCGGGGAGAGGTTTGCATGGCGAGGGAGGACTTCGCGGAACTCAACAGAACACGCGAGGAGCAAAACCTGCCGCCCTTTGCCAATCCGCGAAACGCCGCGGCGGGAAGCATACGCCAACTTGATCATAAGGTAACGGCGTCGCGAAATCTGAAAATATTCCTTTATCATGTGAACGACGCGTCCTCGCTCGGTATAAATTCACAGCACGATCTTTTCAGATGGCTCAAGGATGAAGGGTTTCCGATTCACGGACACGAAAGGCTTTGCCTCACGGAGCGCGAAATTTTCGAATATCTTGCGGAATTGGACAGGAATCGTTTCGATTTCTCGATAAACACCGACGGCGTTGTGATCAAACTCGACTCGATGACGGCGCGCGAACGCCTGGGCAGCACGTCGAAAGCCCCGCGCTGGGCTATAGCGTTCAAATATCCGCCGGAGGAAAAACGAACCAAAATACTCGACATTGAAATATCGGTAGGCAGAACCGGCGCGCTCACCCCGACCGCCGTCATGGAGCCTGTCTCATTATCGGGAACGACCGTGCGGAGGGCAAGCCTGCACAATCAGGACGAGGTGAGCAGAAAGGATGTACGCGTAGGCGACACGGTTTGGGTTCACAAAGCCGGAGAAATAATTCCGGAGGTTTTGCGTGTGGATTTCGCCGCGAGAACCGGGGCCGAAGTTCCGTTTAAAATGCCCGGAGCATGTCCGGCGTGCGGATCCGAGGCTGTACGCCTGCCGTCGGAAGCGGCGGTGAGATGTATAAACAAGTCGTGCCCCGCTCAGCTTCAGGAAAATTTGTGGCATTTCGTATCGCGGGATTGCATGGATATAAACGGAATCGGGGAAAAACTGATTCGCCGGTTGATCGAGACAGATCTCGTGAAGAGTATCGCCGATCTGTATGAACTTTCGGCAAAGACGCTTTGCGGACTTGATCGCATGGCGGAAAAATCGGCGAATAAACTGGTCTCGGCGATAGAGGCGTCGAAGAACCGCCCGTTTTATGCCGTACTGAACGCGCTGGGTATCCGTAATGTCGGGAAAAAAACGGCGCGCGACATAACGGAGCG
>Ga0099364_10009598_pt1 | contig 13413 bp, 13 predicted proteins | sample TergutTh196P3_FD_73070 | JGI IMG/M metagenome (GOLD analysis project Ga0099364, IMG submission 73070) | Microcerotermes parvus P3 segment gut microbial communities from Pointe-Noire, Republic of the Congo - Th196 P3 | ecosystem: Host-associated > Arthropoda: Insects > Digestive system > Gut ...
AACGGCAGGGCTATCTTGTGGCTGATTCGCCTTAACCGACGATGTCTTTTTTTCGACCGTTTCAGGACGGTCTGCTTTGCTGTGCCAGTTTTTAAGGTGGTGAGATGTGTAGTTGTTTCAAACTTACTCCCTCCTCTTCAAAGTATTTTTACTCCAACATCGTCAAAAATAATCAAGACGTCGTTAAGAATTGCATCGGCTTTTGTTTTATCAGATATCATAGTTGTAAGTGACAAAACTTGATTTGCGTGAAAATGTGTATGCCTCTCCTTTTTGAAATAATTGTAGATATCCTCAACGCATTGCTCATAAGTGACATCGCCAATTAGATTTTTAGAACTCGGAGATAATACGTGACGACCTGGAGTGCCGCCATCGGGAATAAATGCAGTGCTTAAATTCGACCTCGCATTAATTGCTATTCCTTTTTTAGATAATAAATCAAGCAATAATGCCTCTAAAGCCTTTAATGCAGGAAAAACATAACAACTGTATTCTTCCACTTCTATGTCAGCATTAGAAAGCGAAATCGATGGAGATAACAGTTTTAGAATAACATCGTCTAATTTGTTATACGCATTAGGGATTCTGTCCATGAGTTTTTGTCTGGCTTCGCTTATTGTTGTTTTTGTTTTGTAAACATCGTTTTTCTGTGCAATAATGTCCTCAATTGGGATATCGGGAGCAATTGACATAAAATAAAGTGCTTCTGTAAATACATATGCCGGATTCCCTTGCAAGAGAAGTGTTCCCGTATCATAATGATTTAATACCATCTTATCCCCAAATTTGCTTTGAAACTTATAATGCAAATGAGGAGGAGAAGCGACTCTCCGTTCATCTAACTTTGAAATTTTTTCAATCGACTCCAAATAATCTATAAGTTTTAAGAACAATTCCTCTTTTATTTCAATAAAGGAACACGTTGCGTTTTCATGCTTGTTTCTAAAACTTTTATTTTCTACGAGTTCTTTTAACTTTGTAGAAAAAGTCGTATTTGTGCCGATTGTTCTTATTGTCGCAGAGCCATCATTTTTAAGGTAAAAATCAAGCATTGCTATTTGACCATTCGCAACAAACTCACATCTATGAGCATTACCCACCAGTTTAATAGGCTTTGATTCAAAGTCAGTCCACTCCGTTTTTCCAACGGAAATTATCAAGTTATCAATATTATCCCAATCTAAGAATACACTATTTGTTTGTGGGACTTCGTTCGTTTGTAAAACTTCTCTTGTCACTTCTTCGCCTTTTAATGCCTTTTTAGCAAGTTCGTCAGCCAAATCATTGTATTTATCACCAGAATGTGCGGTAACTTTAACGAAATTAATATCAAGTTTATCTTTTATCGAATCGTAAAATTGCTTATAAGCTTTTGTGCCTTCTTTGTTTGCTTCCCACTCGCCAATGCACCACTTAGCAATCCCTTCATAGTCATAATGCAAATCTAAGCTTTCAATGGAAGCATCAATGCAGAATTGCATTGCCTTTTCTGCAGCTTTGATTTCCCCGGCCACGTTTCTCATTTCTATTAGTTTAGGAGTGTTGAATTTTTCAGCAAATCGATGTTCACTATCATTGTAAAATATTACAACTCCATAAGAAAACAAGCCTAAACCATCATCATAGCTCCCATCAACATAAGCAGTTGCTTTAGAGTTAGTACTTAATTTTTTATCAGATACAGCAAGTGTGTTCTCAACAACGATTCCTAAAAACTCTTTGGCTTGCGCCAATGCAGCAAAACTTTTATACACCGCCCCTGAATATCCATCAACTTGATTTTTACAATCATCCCACGTTTCGTATACACCTGGTACACGCCCCTGTTTAACAGCATAATATTTCTTTGCCATTCCAATACACCTCACTCAATTTGCTTTGTTTTGAACTTACTCGTGCCTCTCCTACTCTTTTTTTGTTGTCCTCACAATACATATTATATCACACAAAATTCCAGGTTTTGTTGCTACTCGGCAAATTGGCTTTATAGCACCAAACTTCAAGAATCATGCCCAAACCTCCTCTGTGGGCTGAAACATCATTCCAATGAAATAATCCGCAATACTTTCCTTAGAAATCGTCTTGTTGTCTAGTACATCTGGTGCAAGTTCTTCCCGTGCATTCAGCCAAGGGTCTTGTTCGTGGGTCAAATTCTCCAACTGTTTCCCATCGTACTTCCCGTAAACCTCTTTTACGTGTTCGAGAACTTCTTTTTGATTAACAGTCAATTCGGGAATGGAATAGCTCACATTAATTGGACTGTAACCATATTTTTTGTACATATAATAAATCTCTGGAATAACCGGACCGTGTACCCATGCTTGGAACTGCTCGGAGAAAAATTCCTCATCACACATACAATAAGAAATGCCTTGCGTAAAATAAAGCAGTTTTTGCAACTTTAAGGTGTCCGGGTGTAACTCGTTAATGAAATATCTAACAGCGATATCTAATTCTTTGCTCGTCATTACCATTTTCTCCTTTCCATCGTGTGATAGCGCATCTTTACAACTACATTATACCACGGTGCGAACCGCCTGTCAATACTTTTTTGAAACTTTTTCATAAACTTTCCTCCCCTCATACGTTCCCTCTTCCCAAGCACACCCAATTCTAACACTATCGTGGAAGTTTCACTTTCGTCTGAATATTTTGATTTGTCACAAATAGTAACAGCCGAGAGGCATCCGTAGATGCCTCTCATTGTAAATATATTTGCCAAGCATATGCCGTAACATACACTCATTTTACATATATCACTCTTACAGTATATCACACAATTTTTTGTTTGTCAAGAGTTTTTTAAAATATATAAAAATTATAAAAATTTTTTAATAGTGATGAAGACTGAATTATGATTTCGGGAGTTACCTCCCCGTGAACCTACTCACGAGCCTTTCGGCTTCCTCTCGCAGTCCTCATCAATACTATTATTATGCCAATAATCTTAAATTATTCATGAATGACTATGGCATTACTTTCATTCCAAACCTATGAGCCTTTGCAATACCGCCATCATACAACGAAGAATACAGCGGCTCAAATATGTTAAACTTTGCCTTACGCAAGGTAGAACAATGTCTTCTCGCAAAATTATTAGGTACAAAATCTGCGACCTGAAGACCGATTACATTATCAAGTTTATTTGGGAAGTCAATATTCCTTATGTGTTTCTGAATTGCCAATGGTTCTACAAACATACTTCCTAACGCTTTAATTCTTCTCGCGATGTCTTTTCTTTCGAAACCAATGAGTTATATTTCATTTCCGGGATTTTACTTATACTTGTGCTTATTCATTCACCCATACCATCTCCCAAATATTGCGAAGCATAACATTCACGCATCGTGTCTTGGCTAATGATATTTTTGGAAGGCTCATAAGAAGACAAGCCTTTCCTTGCTTCTATCCACGGAGATTCATCATGTGTCAAAGACTCGAGTTGAAATCCAGTGTACTCACCATACGTTTCCCAAACAGATTCAAGGAGTTCATTATCTTTTGACTCGAATTTTTTGGCAATACCAGACAAAGCATCTTGTGGTATGTCTGCGTACCCATAATCCTTAAATTTTTCCCACAATCTTCTATTAACTGGCCCGTGCACCCAAGCTTCAAAAGAGCCATTAAATATAGGGTCGTCATCATGCAAAACAAAAAACCAAGCTTGTGCATAATAGCAAAGCTTTTGAAGCTTTTTATGGCTCATAGACTCCTTGGTTAAAAACCAATTAGCCACATCAAAAATAGTTGTCATTGCAATCACCACCAAATCTTATCATTGATAAAAATCGTACTCAAAGCCCCTATATAAAGAGGCTAAAATAATATTCTCGGTGAACTTTCTTTTGTTTATCCTGCTCGCGTTCTACGAGCAGATATTCGTTGATTTAGGTCGCAGTTTACTCTGGAATTGGAGCGGGTTTAACGTCTCCGTCCCGACATTTATACTTCTCCTTTATAAAAGGGTATAGATGATTCTATACCCTGTGCCGAACCTAAGTCCGGACGACCTTGCCGGTCATAATTAAAAATTTCGGTCTTGCCGACCATAAACAGCAATTGATATTGTGTTCTAATCCTATTGTATTACACAGTTTTCTACTTATCAACCCTTTTTCAAAAGATTTATTGGCAACAAGTTAAAATGAAACTCACAATTTCCGCCAACGCTAAATCCTCATTTATAAAGGGATTGATGACATTTTTACTAAGAAAATCAAGCGATTTCTGCCGCCCCTAAAGCAGCTTGTAAATCAATGTCGTATTATCCATTGTTGGTACCACTTCATCGCATATCTCGCATTCAAAAGAATTGGGTAATTCTTCAAATGTTTTTGCTGCCGTGCCTGTAGTTTTGTGACAATTGGAACAAATTAATTCATAGTAACTATCTAAAAATCCCGACTCACACAGTACCTCAAGTGCCGTGTAAACGGTATTAATTGACGAATTTAATTTACGCTTAATAACGGATGGGTAAACCCATGTTCCAGGGCGATATTTGGCAACAATATCAAGCATTTGCTTTACAGTTTCACTATCCATTTCAATGTTTTCAAGTAACTTTGTTTCCATGATTACTATTCTTTCCAATCTGACCCTCTGTTTCATGGACGTTTAACATTGAATTCACTTTTATAATTTTAAAGGAAACTGCTCCGCAGTTAGCGGAGCAGTCACCCGACCTGTACTCCTCACCTCAACCATATCCTCGTGGCGGTTTTCACCAAGAATCAGGTCATTATAGATAAAACACATATATAAATAACGCCTAATAAAGCATTATTATCAAATTATTTTTGCCGATGTTTGTTATAGCAAGACTCAACTTTCGATTCCCAATCTGAAACGAATGAATCAGATCGAGGTTTTGCATATCGCAAAAACTACTTCAAAATGCCCATTAATTCATCAATGTTTTGTCGCAAAGGCACAAGCTGTGTTTCGTTTATTTGTGTTTGCTCGCCGTACACATCATATTTTTTATGTTCTAACTTAGATACAGGCATCCCTATATGATTTACGACTAAAGATATGTTGTTGCAATCCTTTATATTTACTACGGGAACAGGATTTTCAAGCGAAGCGAAACTTTTCATAATTTGTTTTACATGAGCCTTGTAGGCGATTGTAACCTTTTGGTCTTTGGTTCTTGACCTATTTATAACACCAAGAAAAACTTCAGGGAGCATAAGCCTTACAGTCTTTGCCTTTTCGGCAAAATTAGCGATATTGAATAGAGTTGTTTTGTCATTTTCGCCACCAATCCCGTATAAAATTCGTAAAACATTCTCCAGTCCCCTAAGCGAGGCAAAATCTCCTGTGCAAGGAACAATCAAGCGGTCGCTCGCAAAAATCGCAAGTTCTGTATAAACAGCGAAACTTGGGTTGCAATCAATAAACGTTGTTATCTTTTTATTTCGATGTGCCGACAACGACTCAAACGACAATAGTGCATCTTTCAAAAGTGCCATTGCACGATGAGTAGCTTCTTTGAGAGGTTCTTTCTCAATAGTTGAGATAAGAATAGAGTATAAATCTAAATCAACATCACCGCAAAGCAAATACAAATTGGGTGGAATGTTGGGGTTGTACTCAGCAACTTTAGTGAAATATTCTGATTCCGTGCCTAACTTCTCGTATCTGCTTTTCAAAAAGCGTTCTTTAATATACCCGGCAACTGTACAACCCATATCGTAGAGTTTTTTGCAATTTTCACCGCCAATTCCGTTACCACCAAGTAGCATTTCACTGACATTCGATTGGGGGCATATATCAGCGACAACAACTAACTCGTTCGGATTTTGTATAGCATATTCCGTAGCGATGCAGAATGTCAAAAACGACTTTCCTACTCCGCCTTTATTGTTCCAAATACAATATCTCATTGTTATGACCATGCCTTTCTGCGAAAGGCACAAATGGCTAATGAAACAAGCCTTTGCCAATCGCGTTAAAATCTGATATAATGAGCTTGAGGAAACAGGTACACTACAGAGAACGTGGAGGTGAGTGCGTCAACTGAAAAATAGTTGAACCGCATTGTTATGTGTCCCGAACGCTCTTTCAAGCACAAATGAATGTGGGCTTTGAACCCCGTAAACTTATCTTTGGATAGACTGACTACTCGTTATCGTGTGAGCGTTCAGTCAATGCCTGTCACCCTCAAATAAATTTTGAGGAGATTACGCCTATGCCAAAAATCGTACACCGTGTCTGTTGCGGTATCGACGTTCACAAGAAATTTGTTGTTGCGTGCATTGCGACAACGAACGACCAACTCGTTACGACTTACAGTAGACAAAGACATTTTTCAACTTTCACAAAAGACCTTCGGCTACTTTCTGAGTGGCTCGCCGAGAACAATTGCAAAGATGTCTGCATGGAATCCACGGGCAAATACTGGATTCCTGTTTTCAATGTTCTTGAGCATACTTGCGATTGCGTTCTTGCTCACCCGAAATACGCAAAAGCAATCAAGGGCAAGAAGACCGACAAACGCGATGCCAAGTGGATTGCCGACATTTTCAAGCACGACTTGATTGTCGGAAGTTTTATCCCCCCGCCTGAAGTTCGCCAACTCCGTGATTTAATTCGCTATCACACCAAGCTGACGAGCTACATGACAGGCGAGAAGAATCGTGCTCAAAACTGTTTTACGGTTTCAAACATCAAGCTCGACGACGTGTTTTCTGACGTTTTTGGCAAAGCCGCCTCTGCTATTACCGCTCGTCTGCTCGAAAATAATGAACCGTTTGACGTTACCCCTTATTTGACTAAGAATATCAAGGCTTCTCCGGAAGAAATCCAAGCCGCTGTGGACGGTGAAATATGTGCCGAACAAGCTGAAAAGCTCCGTATTATCCGCTCTCACATGGAATCGTTGGAACTCTGCAAAGCGAACCTTGAATCTGCAATTCTAACCATTGCAAAACCTTTTATGCCCCAAATTAACCTCATCTTGACTGTTCCGGGTGTCAAAACCTTTTCCGCTATGGCAATCATCGGCGAAATCGGAGCTGATATGTCCGTGTTTGAAACATCAAGGCATCTTTGCTCGTGGGCAGGACTTACCCCGCAGAATGACCAAAGTGCAGGTAAGAAGAAAACCACTCGTATTTCCCGTGCCGGGGTATACATCAAACCGCTTTTGGTACAGTGTGCAAACGCCGCAATTCGGTGCAATGACAATCCCGAAATTGCCAATCGTTACAACGCTGTTAAAAAGCGGCGCGGACACAAAAAAGCGATTATCGCTATTGCACGAATGTTGTTGACCGCCATCTACAACATTCTGAAAAAGAACGAACCTTACAACGCCGAGTTGTATCGTGTGTCTGATAAGACGCCTGTACAGCGAGTTGTCACGGTTGAACAGGCTGTGTTTATTCTGCAACGGCAGGGCTATCTTGTGGCTGATTCGCCTTAACCGACGATGTCTTTTTTTCGACCGTTTCAGGACGGTCTGCTTTGCTGTGCCAGTTTTTAAGGTGGTGAGATGTGTAGTTGTTTCAAACTTATCCTCCACTTTAGTACTGTTATTATCCCGGCTCATAACCCTGAGTCTCATTGTATCACATAATTTCCCTCTTGTCAATAGGTTTTTGGAAAATATTTTAGGAAACCCCTAACCGTGAAGCACTGAATTATGTGATTTGTTTCTGTGCAAGGGAGTCCTCGTTTCACCCATTATACCACTCCGAATCCTCTTGCCAACTATCCGTAGTCAAATTTTTTATGAAATTTTTCTCCTGCGATTGAATTGTCACCGGGGTGTTCTCGGCTTTATTATAATGAACATTTGAATTCAGCGCGTTTATGTGATATAATGTTGAACGATACGACATCAACCAACACTACGTTTTCATAGAGAGGAGTATAAATGAGAAACGCAAAAACAAATACATCGGAAAATGAATATGCCAGAGGGCTTATTATATTGTCGTTAGATGAAATAAATATGCCCAAAAACGAAAAGTTGCCACCAAGCGAGTGGGTGTTAAGGGAATTAAATATACGCCGCCCCGCTTTGGTAACAACTGCCATTAGGTTTTCCGGTGGGACGGATTATTGTATATGCCCTAATTGTAATGTTACTATGGAAAGAGAATATATTCACTATTGCTCTCGTTGCGGACAAAAATTAAAGTGGAGAATGGGTAAAATCAAGTATGTAAAGTGGGAAGAAAGACACGTTAAAACTTAGAGATTGTCTGATTGCGACCCTCTTTTTTTCTGTTTTTCAAAAGCCGATAATTGGTTTTTAAAATTAGTTGTTTTTTACTAAAAATGTTTTCGAGGATTTTCTTCAGCCCTCTTGATGGTTCTGCTTTTGCATGGTATAATGTCAATGTGGTTTATTCCCATTCAACATTTGTGAATGACCTATTCGATTCTGTCCATGGGAATTCCAATCGTTCATTTACTGAACATGAACGTACACTTGATTCTAAAAAACAAACAATTTCTTCAAATTCTACGTGATTAATATTGTTTTCTGCTAATATACAACCTATTCGTCTTGCAACATATGCCTTTTTATTGTAAACAGCATCAGCAATTTCGTTATGGATTTGGATGTGTTCTTCGTCACTAAAAGTGCGCATACATTCCACCTACTTTCAATTTTTATTTATAAAACTTTGGCGGGAAAACCGCTATCCCTTTAGGGTCGTGGGAGCTTCACTATATAACATGGCAAAACTTTCGATATTTGAAAGCTTAAATTTATCGTTGATTTTAAGTATTTTTTCGATAGACATTTTCCTCATTAATTAAATCCGATATTTGTAAAACAGCAGAGTTTTAATTGTGTATGCAATCAAAAATATGGTAACTACCCCAACCCTGCGGTTAAACATAAGATATAAAAATCACCACCCAAGTTGCAAACCAAGATAGAGATTATTTATTATTATTGTTATTAATTCATATTGGTCACAACTCCAATATGAAAGGTTGCAAACCTACTATATTTGAAAGATATAGCAAAACTTTGATATAAATTACACAGCCTCAGTTCTGTGTCAACGTGGACTATACATTTACAATACCTTTGCATTGTATGAAATTGGTAGTCTCTGAGAAGGCGACCATGCCATTAAAAACGGTTTAGGTCATCCATCTGCGAACCTCGTCTTTGGGAAAATATCAATCTGAGTCCCCAACCAACATCTTGTTAGATGCAGTCAAACAACAAATTTTTCAACATTCACGCACATTGTTTCCAATCACGTTGTAGTCTTGTTGTTATCAATTCAACGATTCCTCGCATATTTTTCATCTTGCTTCCCCGTTTTGAGGCGGGGTGATAACATCTCAGGTCGCAAGCATCCATTAGCATATCTTTCAATATCTATGATGAATGTCCCAACGTTCCTAAAAACATAAAGCTCGGTATTTTGAGCTTAAGAATGCCTGAGAGTATGCCTTTCGCATTAGAGCCGAAGTTGCTCGCAGCGAATGTTTTGAGTGCGGTCGCCACACCTAATATAACAGCCGGATACGCCATCGCTTTACCAACAGCACCATCGGCTAAATTTAATAATCCTAAAATTCCCTTTTTGGTGTCAATAACACCTTTTAACATCCAACTATCTATTAAATTATCTGACAATGATTGGAATTCTGAAGCGAGCTGTTGAGCTTTGCCTTGGATAGAATTTAGGTATTTAAGATTTTCACGTTCTGCGCTTCCGGAACTTTCTGTTGCACTCTGAATAGCATTTTCTACGTCAGACCAGTTTTGCAAAATTGCATTTAGAACACGGATTTGCCGATTACCAATAGCTTGCTCTCCTAAGAATTGCCTTTGCTCTTCGGTAAGCGTCGGGAAAATTCGTGCCATATCCGAAAGTATTTCAAACGTGCTTCTAAGTTCACCATTTCCTTTAGATATGTCAATTCCGGCTATTTCTTTAAATGATTTTTCAATCTTGGGGGCAAGACCATCAATCGCCTCACCGTCCTCACCAATACCTCTTAGTCTCTGACTGACCATTACCAAGCCAGAACTAACGCTTTCGATATTTCTTAAACTTGCGAAGCCACCTGTTAGCAAACCAATCGTTTCTTCCAATGTTGTTCCTGTTTGAGAAAGTGTTCCCGAAACTCGTTGAAGACCGTTTGTAATGTTGGCAAAACCTATTGGGGCCGTATTACTTCAATTTGTTACTATCTATTTTTAAAAAAAAGACGGACAAGCAGTTTCCTCTTGTCTCTCACGTTTTAGCTCAACATTGTTGAGTGGATTATATCGTGACGAATAAGCCTTTGGCTTATAAGGTGCATTTGCACGTTCGGACTGTATATTAAACCCCTCTGTAAAAAGTAGGGTCGATAACTTCAACATTAACGTCACCGTTAATGTCCCGCAGTCTCTAAGGATAAATGTAGTGTTTGTTTTTATTAGGATGAGGTTCCTATGTTTTTATTAAATGCCTGTATTCGTCTATCTTCATGTTCTGATATGGAATAGCGAAATTATCAGACAGTTTTATCTTGTTGTCGTTACTCAAACAATAGTTAAAAGAATGATAATTATTTAGAATACCATTTTCGTTTAAATACAAAAGTATAAGTCTTCTACACAACTCCACATTGTTGTCAATGTCTGTTTCCCACAAATATAATATTTCAATACCAATTTTATTTTTTATATATGTATGTTTAGACTTGTCCCTATGTATGCTATTTGATTGATATTTATTCAATGGTTTAGCTGAATTATAAATAAGCGAATTCCCATGCCAATAATCGCCCATAACCTCTATAATTAAGCCACTATTGCATAAGTAATTATCAACGGCATAGTATTTAATCATATGCTCACGTTTATACTTTATATTGAGTGAGTCTAGAATATCATTCACTTTTAATTGGATTTTCGAATTTCTCGTTTGATTGTTCAGTGTGTTTTTTATAAACTGTAGCTTTATAACCTCGTGTGTCGCACCTGAATTAATTCGGTCTTGATATACAGATTTATCATTTATGTAATATTTAGCTCTGAATTCCCAATAACACTCTTGTGAACAAAAATTATGGTTATCACCATATTTATTCTTCTTGTTATAATCAAATGGAATCACATTAATCCTTTTATTGCAATTTGTACATTGCGTTTGAATCCTTTTGTATCCTAAATTTTCTTTATCTTTACCAACTTTATTAGGCTTATCTGTCCAATAACAATTTAAGGAGCAATAAGGGTTTTTCACTTTTAAATATTCATTTGGGGCTATTGTCATTTCTTTTTTACAAAATTCGCAATAAACCCTAACTCTTAAAAATTTATTGCGAATACCCAAACTTATGATAACGCTCAAGATATCTATAAATTTTTTGTTATGGATAACCGTTGTTAGCTCATTTAAAAATTTTTTATTATGATTGTTTATAATAAAATCAACTATAGCAAAATATTCTTCGTATGTCCACCCTTCGGCAAGTACAATGTTGTCGTTCCTTCTAAAATAATCGCAAGTCTTACACAGAAGCACACTCTTATCTAATCTGATTGATTTTTTATATACATTATTCAAATCAACGCTTCTTTTGCAATTATTACAGTATATTAAATGCTTTATTTCACTTCTCCTGTTTAATATTCCTCAATTATTAAACAAACACTACAAGTCTTTCCTCGGTCTTAACCATCCCTGGCTTTTAACCGATATAGTTATCATCAATCATTTGCATGAAAGCTAACGCATTACTACGTTAGGAGGCAAGTTTATCTACCTCGTTAATACTGTCAATTACCCTGGCATATTGAGACTCATCAAATTCAAACCCACGAAGAACTGCGATTAATGAGCTCGATGCATCTGCAACATCTCTTATCCCATCACCGATATTAGTCATCATTAAGGCACCCTGAGCCATTTGGAAAGATTGCTCAAGTTCAAACCCTGCTCTCCTAAACTCAGTTACGGCATCCATAACATCTTTACCGGTTCTACCAATAGCCTGACCCGCTTCAAACGCTCTTTGCGTAAAGCGTTCTAAGGATGCTCCACTTAAGTCTGTCACCCTTTGCAAACGAACTTGAGCCTCATCAATATCTTTTATTGATTGAACCATTTGTTTGCCCTGACTCACCAATTGACCTACACTAAAAGCACTTGCTAAATACCCTGCAAATCTTCTGGTTTGGTTTTCCATCAAATCAAAAAAGTTCTTTTGTGCCTTGCCTGTACTTTGCACTTTGGCACTGAGCAATCCATATTGGGTATTAAGTTCCTTTACTGCTTCAGGGATTGGAGCTTTTGACGCGCTGTCAATGAGCTTTTTTAAATTATCCCAATGCTGTTCCATTTCAGAGCCCGGTTTAAATGCTGCACCAAAATTAATTCTCATCTTGCTCATGTTGTATTGCATTTTTTCAATGTCTGATGCCGCCTTTTCCAATCCTGCAATGTCAACCGTGCCTTCGCTTGCATTTCCTTTTACTACATTGAGTTGCTCGAAATTACTATTTAACTTAATCAGTAAGTCACTTGACAATTTTAGCTCATCGTTTTGTACTTTAAGAAAAGCAGTATAGCTTTCAGCACCGCTCTTATCAATGTGTTTATACACTTCCATCTTTTCAAGAGGATTATCACCTAAAACCCTTTTTGCCGTTTCGGTTTTATCAATAAGTTCTTGCACATTTGATAATGCCTTAGGCGGAATGACATCCAACTTAACACCCTTTTCCTGAATGCTCTGGAAGTTTTTGTGAGCGGTCTCTATTTGAGCAAAGTAATTTTTGACCGCACTCAATGATTCACTATACTCGCCTGTACCTTTTGTTGTCTCATTAAGAGCAGCAATAGCCTTCTGTGTTCTGTCTACAGCCTCTGTAACTTTGTCAAATCCCAGTGCGTTCGTGTCAATGTTTTTGATTTTCTCCTTGAAGTCGTTCAGTTTCTGTTGTTCGGGAGAATTTTTGAGTAAATCATTCCGTTGAGCAATTGATTTATTAACCCTGTATTGCGAATCTTCGTATAGCTGATTTAATTTAATAAAACGTTCTAACTCGGTACTATCCAAAGAATCTTTATTGTTCAAAATCTCTTCAAATTTACTTCCAAACTCAGATTCTAAACTCTCTCGTCGCTTATTAAGTATATCTGCTCTTTGTTTTTCAATACTCACCTCGTGTGTTTTGCTCTGAGTTTCGAGTTTATTTACTGCCGTGCGAGCCTTTTCCAAATCAACTTCGACTGCTCTTAGTTTTTTGAGAGTGTTGACGTTTAGATAGAAGTATGTTATAATGATAATATCAATAATGAAAGTGAGATATTATAATGAAAAGTGTTAAATGTAAAAACTGCGGTTCTGAATCGGCTACCAAAAATGGATTTGTTCGCGGAAAACAACGCTACAAATGCAAAAGTTGCAAACTTAATTTCGTCGTAG
>Ga0099364_10009599_pt1 | contig 13413 bp, 11 predicted proteins | sample TergutTh196P3_FD_73070 | JGI IMG/M metagenome (GOLD analysis project Ga0099364, IMG submission 73070) | Microcerotermes parvus P3 segment gut microbial communities from Pointe-Noire, Republic of the Congo - Th196 P3 | ecosystem: Host-associated > Arthropoda: Insects > Digestive system > Gut ...
AGTCCACTGGCAGTTCACCACCGACGATGCACGAACAAAATTGAAATCCATTGATCCCAACTATCACTTCGAAAACAAATGATTAGAAATTTAGGCAACATGAATTTTTAGAATGGACAGACCAATACTCTCTCTATCTTCACGGACAGAAATGAAGTACCCGATTTTTCTAACGTGCATCACGGTTATTATTACAACTGTATCTATTGTTTATTTCTCCAAATTATCATAAATGTTAATTTGGGTATCAGAGATACTGAACCCCAAACGACTGGAATAAGAGCAAACCCCAGCGTTTTTCCCTGAAAAAACTCTGAATTTCAAGGTGCCGCTTCGAACAAATAATTTTCGGCAGAACTCATTTTTGGTTCATTCTCATCATGGCAAAATATCGCTGGAGCTCAACCAAACCGGGAATCTCTTGTCATGTGATTCGGTCCAGTCATCATGCGTTCGTTTTTTCATTTCCCGTTCCATGACAATCCCCGACTTTTTCTTGTTCATTCCTCAAACGACAAAACTCCATGAGTATCATCATAAAACCTGCCGATGTCGATGCCGTCGTCCAGCACGATGACGCCGTGGATGGAGCCGGCGAGTTTCGGATCGTGCCACGTCCAAACAACGTTGCCGTCCTTGTCGAATTCCACGAGTTGCTGACCCTTGTTACTGTCGTTGGGATCATGTCCCGTCCAGGTTGCCACGACGATGTTGCCGTTTTTCAAAACCTGAAACTGACTCATGAAATAATACAGCAAACCTTCCGGCGGCGGATTGCCCCCCCACGTTTTGACGATTTTTCCGTCACGGTCAATTTCAGCGAGAAAACCCCCGTATCCCGCCGCGCAAAGCAAGTTGCCGTTTGCAAGTTCGATGACCTGATAAACGTGCTGCGCATCGGGAATTTGAACGTCACGAAGCATGTTCCCCTTGAGATCAACCTCGACGATGTGATCCGTGTTCGTGCCGAACAACAACGTATCGCGGCATGTGCGGCGCATCAGGCGGATGACCTTGAACTGCGGAAAATCCAAAGCGTTCGTCTCGCGGCCTTCGGCGTCCAGCACGAAAATCCGCACATGCCCCTGATCGCATCCGAGGAGCGTTCGGCCGTCCGGCATTCTCACGGCGGTCATCGAATTCCGGTAGCGCGGACTGTTGGTCACCTCCCGGACGACCTTGCGCGTTGTCAAATCATATTCGCGAAATCCGCCGACCCCCGGTATCGCCGTCAACACGCGATGGTTGCCGATCAACTGCAAATCCCGAACGCAATCGCCCCCGCCGATTTTCTCACCGGCCTTGATCACCCAATTGCTTTCCGGATCGATTTCATCCACAGAAAGCAACTGAAAACGCGACTCGTCGTTGAGCAACAACCGGTGTTTGACCGGTTCGGCGGCAAAAGCTTTTGCACAGACAAAACAAATCAAAATAAAGACAAAGTATCGTGATTTCATCATTCTATCTCCTCGAAATAATCTGAATCTCAAAATAATCCAAACCAATTTACTTGATTTCATAACTGTCATGTGTCGTGACGCCGGGGTCGTTGTCGATCATCAATTCCACAAGTTGCTCACCGTCGATCAGGACTAACCAACCGTCAATGGACTTCGCGAACTCGTGAGCGGTTGGCGGACAACTCACCCCCGTTCCTTTGGGCAAGGTGTGGCAATATGTTTCCCAGTGCGCACCGCTTCGATCAATTCACGAGTGGCGTTATTCAGTCGCAAAAAGGAACGGACACGCGGCTGCCGTGTCAACAACGGTTCCATCTCGATTCTTTGCGTCAATGGTACCTGGTTCAATGTTTCCCGGTAACTGATTCCGGTCAATTCCTTGATTTTCCCTTTGGCATTCCGGGGGGCATCTTCCACATTTTTTCCGTTCATTTCATTGCGAAAATCAGGATGCCCGGCCAATATCCACGATTCAAATTCCTGCACGGCAAACACGGCGGCAAACGAAAAAACATCGCCAGCCCTTGCTTTCTCCTGAGCAATTTTGGCAAGTGTGCAGGCGACTTCTTTTGCACAAAACGCCTTTGTTCGATCAAAAGGGTTATTTTTTGCATCACCGTCCAGGAGCAATAACACCGCCCCCAAATCCCGGTATTTTATCGCCATTTGCATATACCGTAAAAAATCTTTCCCGCTATCTTTGGCGATTTTTGTAATTCCATTGACCCGGTAAATTTGCCCCATATACAAAGCATCATAACCGGCATGGCGTTCGATCAGACGTTGAATCAATCCGGGAACGGCAGCTTCATCCCCCTGACCTTCCAGCATGAGTATGAGTTGCTTAAGGAGCATGGCTTGGCATCCCTTCCAGCACATCGCGTGCAATGACCGCATTGGCCACCGTGAGGAGTTCGCCCGGAAAAAGCAGTTCGTCTTTGATTGCTTCCAACTGTTCGTTTTCAATCGGTCCGATTTTGGTTACGCCATCCTCCATGACAACCACCCGAATGGACTCCGGCTCAAAGTAGTCGAGCAGTTGTGGACTGTGTGTCGTCAAAATCACCTGCCCGTGCCCTTCTTCGTGACACAATTTCAGACTTTCCGCCAGGCTCTCCAATGCCCCGGGATGAATCCCGCGTTCCGGTTCCTCAAAAACAAGCGTCTGCTTCGGCGGAGTCTGATAAATCGCAAGCAAATGGGCAAAATAACGTCGAAAGCCCTCCGATTCCTTACCAATGTCAAACGGCGGCACTGCAAGGTCGCCAAATTTGTGTGTGACCAAAATTTCCCGTTCGTTTTGGGAATTGAAACTGATCGTGTCAACCGTCGAATTCAGATTCTGAAGTGACAGGTTAATCATGTTCCATGACTCCAGCTTGGTCAAATCCTTGCTGATGGCGTTGAAGACGTCGCTGAAATTTTCCGCGCGATCCGCAAGCCCTTCATTGACTTTGCTGCCTTGTTGCACACCTGTACAAACTGATCCGGGAAAATCATAGCACGCAAGTCCTTGTGTCAAGGCAATTCTTGCGATGGAAACCTTCTGGTTGCCTTGAAAGGTTGAAAATTGGCACTGACGGGAATTATGCGAATGCTGAATGATTTGCTGAGCATCAATCATGAAATTTTCGTGAGTTATCCCTTTGAGGTTGGAAACAGCCAAATGGTAGTGAAAGACCTCGGAAAGCGGAGGAACTTCAAAGACAACTTCATATTCCAAAATCAACTCTTTCTCATTTTTTGTCAATGGAAAAATATTGGTCTCCAATGGCTTTCCGGCGGATTGTGTTCCGTGTTGCAGAAGTTGCCGCAAATACCGCAACGCACTGACAAAATTGGTCTTTCCCGTCCCGCTTCGACCAATCAAAACGGTAACCGGGTCCAGTTGGAAATCGACATCCAAACTCCTGAAATTTTTGATCTTGATTCGCTGTATCATAAGGACACCTTGTGGAAATTGTTGTCTGGTGGGAATAATTCACACCCGTTCCTTGAACGCCTTGACCATCATGGGGACGACGGTTTTGAGGTCGCCGACGATGCCGTAGTGGGCGACGCTGAAGATCGGGGCGTCTTTGTCACTGTTGATCGCGATGATCTTGGCCGATTCCTCCATGCCGGCACGGTGCTGAATGGCACCGCTGATGCCGACCGCAAGATATAACGCCGGACGCACGGTGGTACCCGTTTGGCCGATTTGATGCTCGTGTCCGATGTAACCACTGTCCACTGCCGCGCGGCTGGCACCGACCGCTCCGCCGATCGCGCCGGCCAACTCGTAGATCAGGTTGAAATTCTCTTTGCTCCCGACGCCTGCCCCGCCGGCCACGATGATGCGTGCGCCTTTGAGATTGAGATGCCGTTTTTCGACGTGCCGCCTGATGACCTCGACGGCAAACAGCGTGTCGTCAAGTATCGGCTGCACACGATGTACGTTGCCCTTGCGGTTCAGGTCGGGTTCCAGCAACGGCATGACGCCCTCTCGCACCGTCACCATTTGAGGCCACTGGTCGTAGTTGACAATCGTTGCGATGATATTGCCGCCGAACGCCGGACGAATTTGCAACAGCAGGTTTTGATGCACTTCCTTCGTGCGGGCGTCGGTCACATCGCTGATTTCGAGGTCGGTGCAGTCGGCAGTCATACCGGAACGTGTCGCCGACGCCACACGCGGAGCGAGATCGCGCCCGATGTTCGTCGCGCCGTACAACACGATCTGCGGTTTGTGCTGCGTGATGAGATCGACGAGCACCTTCGCGAAGGGATCGGTGCGGAAATACTCCAGTCGGTCGTCCTCGACGAGATAAACGTGATCGACCCCCTGTGCGATGAGCCGTTGTGCACTGAGTGTCACGTTTTTGCCGGGCAACACCGCCCCGACGCGCACACCGAGTTGATCGGCCAGTTTCCTTGCCCGGCCGCAAAGCTCCAGCGACACGTCATGCAATTCCACGTCCTGCTGCTCAGCAAAGACCCAGACTTCCCCGTTCATGTTTTTTTCGATCATGAGTTATTTTTAAAATTTAATGTTACAATGTTTTTTCACCCGGAGGCACAAAGTCACTGAAAAGATTGTTCTCGCACCATTCCCTCTGTGTCTCAGTGCCTCTGTGTGAAGTAAAAAAACATCCACCACAGCAAATAAACGATATATCCCAGAAAAATCAAACGAACAACGACACTGAACAAGGAAAACCTCAGCCGTCCTTTTTGTCTTTCAACGGGAAAAGGTAATTCTTTTTTCCAATACTTGCTTGCATTCAAACCAAAATAGTACGTTTGATCTTCCGTTTCAACCTTCAAAACGTAACCGGGAATGGGAATCACAATAACGTATTGCCGCACCGCATAAAGAGTTGCTTTTTTGACGTCGCGATACTCGATCCTCCAGTTGCCGCACTCAAGGCGATCTTGATAAAGCTTCAACTTGCCGCGTCGGGCCAACAACCAGTTTGGGCCGTGTTGCAATTGATCCCCTTCGGCGATGACTCCTTTTGTCATACATTGATGAATGAGCTCTGACATGTTCATACCCTGCCTTTATTCCGCTCCATGACTGTCGCGGCTCTGATGGAAACCACTCTGCGCCATACTCCCTGCGCAACAGATGGTCTTCTTTTGAAAGTGGCATGTCCAACAGCAAATTTCCCATGTTCGTTCGCAACCTTACGATTGCGGTTCTGTTTTTTACATCGCTTTATGCTTCGCCACAAATTCCGGATCGATGACCACGCCCAGACCGGGACCGGTTGGAACTTTCATCTTGCCGTTCACAATCGTCAACGGAGATGTGGGGCATTCGTAGCGGACATGGGTGTCGAACCCCTTGAATTCATGATGGATGAACGAATTGGGCAACGCCGAAACAAACAGGGCGTTGTAGAGGAACCCCAATCCGCCGCCGGACATGTGGGTCACGCAAGGTTTCCCCACCGCGTGCCCCATGAGCGCGATACGCATGGAGCGGATAAATCCCCCGGAATAATAGGTGTCCGGCTCAACAATGTCGATGCCGTCGTTCGCCAGCAGCCACCGGAAATTGTAGAAACTCTGATCCTGCTCTCCGTGAGCAATGGGAATGGTCAACGCGTCGGCAACTTTTTTGGTTTCCTCAAAATGCCAATACAAAACCGGCTCTTCAAAGTAACCGTAGTTGTATTCTTCCAGCAACCGTCCCATCTTGACGGCTCCCTCCACGTCATAATAACCGTTTGCGTCGGCGTACAGGGTGAAATCATCACCGTAATGTTCGCGGACCATCGGGACAAGTTTCTCGGATTTGCCCGGGATGCCGGGATAATGAATATCTTTTGTACCCGCGTGTGCGTATCCGACCCTTAGCTTCAATGCCTGAACGTCCACGGTGGCGACTTCCGCCTTGAGCCGTGCAAAATGCTCTTCCAACGGCAATTCCCGTAATTCGGTCGCCATGTAAAGCCCGATTTCCGGGTTGTGAATTTCACCGATCAATTCCGCCATCGGCTTATCCGCCATTTTGCCAAGCATGTCCAGAATGGCAAACTCGATGGTCGCCAAAGGAAGACCAAGTGCCAGGCCGTTGTACCGGAAATTGAACTGGTAAGTGTAAACTTTCTCCAAAATCAGATCCAATTCCCGGGCATCCTGCCCAATGAAGAAAGACCGCAGACAACGCTGGAAGATCGGGAACAGAGTTGCCATGGTGGAATGGGCCACCGAAAGTCCTTCTGTACCGTCCTCGGAACGAACGCGGCACAAATAACTGCCGTTGAATTCCAAAAGTTCCAGGGATTGGATGATGATCGGCGATGAAAACAGGTGTTTTTTCAAAACCGGTTGCGAGAGTGCCTTGTCCAGCAGTTCGTATCTGGCCTGGACTTCATCGCTATCACGGGATGATGGGTTGCCGGAAGCGCGAGTCAACATGGTAACATTGGCAACCGTTGCCCCGCTTGCCACAGCAGTGGTAAGAAATTCACGTCGGGTTGGTTTTTTCATAGGAGACCTCATGGTTTTATACTCTGTATTAAGTTGTTCGATCAATCAGAGCCGCGACGATCACGGAGCGGTCATTCCGCCAATCAGAGCCGCGACGATCATGGAGCGGTCATTCCACTCGATAACTCTCGCGACTCTGATTGAAATGGTCGCGTTAGGATGGCACGACTTCAAACCTAAGGAAAAAAATCCGTGTTTCATTCCTGCAAACCCGATGATGAAATCAACTTTTCGTCACAAAGTCGCGGATACGGTCGAAGGCGTTTTTCAGCACTTCGTCGCTTGCCGCAAAGGACGCTCGGACATAACCTTCGGTGCCGAACGACGACCCCATGACCGTGGCCACGTTTTTCTGCGCCAACAGTTCAAGGCACCACTGTTCCGAAGTGTCAACCTGCACACCGTTGTATTTTCGACCGAGGTGCTGTTTGACGTTGAAATATGCGTAAAATGCGCCGCCCATATTCGGATAGGAAAGGCCGGGGATTTCGTCAAGACGGCTTTGTACATAATCGCGGCGTTTTTCAAATTCCGCGCGCATTTCCGCAACGCATTTCTGATCGCCGTTCAGTGCGGCAACGGTAGCGTATTGGCTGATACTGCACGGGTTTGAGGTTTCCTGGCTTTGCAGTTCGCCTATCTTTTTCGCAACGTTGCTTGGTGCGATTGACCAACCGATTCGCCAGCCGGTCATGGCGTAAGTCTTGCTGACGCCATTAATTAAGATCGTCCGTTCCTGCAAACCCGGTCGCAGGGTCGGGAAGCTGGCGAATTTACTTCCAGCATAGACAAGCTGGTCGTAAATTTCGTCCGCAAGCACAATTAGGTTGTTTTCTAGGACAAGGTCGGCAAGGACGGCAAGTTCTTCCGGTGAGTAAAGCGTACCGGTTGGATTCGACGGGCTACACAGAAGAAACATGCGCGTATTGCCGGTCATGGCCGCTTTGAATTGTTCGGGCGTAATTTTAAAGTCATTGCTCTCTTCGGTTTGCACGATGACAGGCACTGCTCCGGTCAGACGAACCAGCTCGGCATAGCTGACCCAGTAGGGAGCGGGGATAATCACTTCGTCACCAGGGTCAAGCGTTGTCGTAAACGCATTGTGCAAAGCGTGTTTCGCACCATTAGTCACAGTCACTTGTGCCGGATCATAATCGAGGCCGTACATTTTTTTGTACGATTCAACGACCGCCTTTTTCAGTTCGGGAATACCGCTGGCGACCGTGTAATGGGTATGTCCGGCTTTCATGGCGGTAGCCGCTGCATCGCAAATGTGTTGCGGCGTGACAAAATCCGGTTCGCCAAGACTCAAGTCGTAAACTGTTTTACCAGAAGACTTTAATTCTTTCGCCTTGGCGGCCATTGCCATCGTGGCGGAAGGTTCCAGCGCGTTGACGATACGGGAAATTTTCATGGACATGACTGTTTTTCTCCAATTAAATACTCAGGGTGTGCGAAACACGAATTGCTCCAAACAAGCAAACTCGGATATTGTACTGGATTGCGTCGAAGTTTCCACTCCCCCGACCTGACGAAATTGCTGATCGTTGCGTTTTGGGGCGAAGCTGAACGGTAAGAAAAACGATGGTCGAATTCACTGGCGTCCATGTGACGAAAATCAAAAACGTTTTAATCTATTGAAATCATATGAGGTTACAACTACAATCGACAGTTATGGGTTTGAAATTGGTATTGACAGTACGATCAATTGGACGTAAGCGGCTTTGCCGCGATTGGGCATTTGGTGTGAAGCGGAGCAAAGTTCAAAGCGCAGAGTGCAGAGTGCAGAATGTTTCAAATCAGAGCCGCGAGAGTTATCGAGCGGTCGAAACAGAGCAAAGTTCAGAGAGCAAAGTTCAAAGTTCAAAGGGCAAAGTTCAGAGTGAAGATAAGGAAGCGGAACATTCTGCATTCTGCGCTGCTTTCTTGTGAAAATCAACATGAAAACCGGCGCAAAAATTGAAAAAACTTCCAGTTTAGGTTTCAACGTTCATAGTTCAGGTCTCAACGTTCATAGTTCAGGTTTCAACGTTCAAAGTTCAGGTCTCAACGTTCAAAGTTCAGGTTTCAACGTTCAAAGTTCAGGTTTCAACGTTCAAAGTTCAGGTTTCAACGTTCAAAGTTCAGGTCTCAACGTTCAAAGTTCAGGTCTCAACGTTTCAACTTTAGGTTTCAAATTTCCAGGTTTTTGCGTTTCAATTTCATTTTTTTCTTCAAAATTCCACCGTCTTGGCAGAATCGCAGACAATGGCACGCTTTTTGCTAAATCGGCGACTCCAGGAGAAAAAACCATAAGCTGTTGATTTCCGTGAGCTATTCTATTATACGTCAGTTTCCGTCATTTTGGCGAATGCAGAATGCAGAATGCAGAATGCAGAATGAAGAATGCAGAATGCAGAATGTTCCGCTTCCTTATCTTCACTCTGAACTTTCCTCTTTGAACTTTGCTCTGCTTCGACCGCTCCGTTACCGTCGCGGCTCTGATTGGAAACATTCTGCATTCTGCTCCGCTTCGACCGCTCGATAACTCTCGCGGCTCTGATTTGAAACATTCTGCACTCTGCATTCTGCACTCTGCACTCTGCATTCTGCTCCGCTTCGACCGCTCGATGACTCTCGCGGCTCTGATTCGGCAACCCCTGTGGCGCGTTTTTACCCTGCCATCAGCCGGCGGGCGAGGGCAACGGCACCGCTGGCTGTCTCGCTGTAACCGTCGGCGTTGATTTCGTTCGCGTATTCCTGCGTCACCGGTGCGCCGCCGATGATGACACGGTGCGAGCTTTGTAATCCGAGTGAATCCCGCAATTCGACCACGCGTCGCATCGCGGGCATCGTCGTGGTCAGCAGAGCGGAAAGGCCGATGATGGTGCCTTCCATTTCGCGGGCTTTTTCAAGAAAAGTTTCGGGGGCAACATTGACGCCCAGGTCAATGACCTCAAAACCACCGCCTTCAAGCATCGAGCCGACGAGGTTTTTGCCGATGTCGTGCATATCCCCCACCACGGTGCCGAGGACGACCCGCCCGGCCTTTTTGATGCCGCTTCGTTTCAGGTGCGGGTCGAGTATGGCCATGCAACCCTGCATTGCGCGGGCGGCGATCATCAGCTCCGGCACGAAATATTCGTTCGCGTCGAAAAGTTCGCTGACACGGTCCATGGCCGGTACGAGCGACTCGTCCAAAATCAGTTGCGGAGAAACACCGCGTTCCAGTTCCGCCTGCACTTCGGCTACGGCCGCGTCACGGTCCCCTTCGATGATAGCACTGTAAATCACATCATTTTGTGACATGGCTGTTCTTTCCTTTCACGATTCGTCGGTTGTCATAATTTCTCTGGCCGTCCGGGTATCGGTAACCAGGTGTGTCCATAGCTTCAATTTCTCGTTGACCAACAGCGGGATAAGTGCCCCGCTTTTCGACGCGCCGCATTCCCCGCAAGGTCCTGCCGTCAGTACGACGTACTTGCCCGGTTGTTGCGAAAACTGGACCAGCTCTTCGATCTCGAACAGCGTCACCGCCCGGACCGGGCAAATATCATGCAAAGGCCCGTCATTGGAATAAGGACAGAATTGGACATCGCCGATCCAGCCGGCCTTGTACATGTTATCAAGCGTTTCGCGTTTGAGCAGCTTTTCCTCCATGAGCCGTGCGAGGAACTGTTCGAGCAGACCGTGTTCGTGCTGCGCGGCGGCTAACGATGTAATGAAAATATCGATTTCGTTTTTCCGCTCAAACGCGCGGCGGGTACCGGGGTTATTTTTAACCCGGTCGTAGTCTTCGTTCCATACGACGGTTTCGGTAAAGAGAGTCACGCATTCAATATCAAGAAAATTGCGGTCAAAATACGAAAAATAGGTTGCCGGTGCCTTTTGCGGCTCATTGGCCAGGAACCCGCCCGCCGAAATCGCGTGCAAGACCAGCGGCGGAAACTTGACGCCCGACCCGACGCGTCCCGCGATGCGTTGGGCAACGAGCATCGTCGCGTAGCCTGCCCCCATGCCGAGATGCACAGCCGGAACCGGTTCGCCGGGTTTGCGATGGATCAGTTTTTCCTGAGCCACCTGTTCAATCAAATCGACCACCGTATCCGCCGCAGCCGCCGCAACGTGTTTCGACGCCTCATCCCCCTGCGAATTTACCACTTTAATGTGTTGCCTCTGTGCATCAATTGCGTACTGTTTTCCGAGACGGTCAGCGAGAAGTTTTTCCATTGGCGGTTCCAAAAGTAGGAATCCGCGATGTGCCGCTTCCCAAAACAAGGGATAAATTTTCTCCCGGTTCAGGTCGGGACGCCCCCAAAACTCCTTGAGCCAGTGCGAAACGGCCGCTGCCGCTCCTTTTTTCTCTTCCTTCAGCCCCAATTCCGCCGCACTGGCACTACCGGACGCAACGCCGAGCTGCCGGAGAAACCGGTCACAAACGGCAAACACCAAATCATCGCTTTCATGGCTCGGTTGCCAACGTGTTGATCTGGTTTTGGGTTTATTGGAATTCTTTTTGTTTTTCATTACTATGGTCTTTGCAATTGACAGATTGGGGTGGTATCTGAATATGGCCTTGCCTGATTCTCCAGGAGCAAACTAATACTCTCCGACAATTTCGGTTGCGCAGGAACAGCCTCAGTTTAAAATCATGTCCAGTTTATCATTTCGCAACAATAACGCAAGGCATGATTTGTACAAAAAACGCAAAGAGTGAAAAAATGTAAAAAACTGTGGTAAAAACTGGTATTAATGATACAAGATTCTCTTTTATCGGGGTAATACTCAGTGTTTGAAATTTTCCGGTGAAAATTTTTTTCCAACGTCATTCGAGTGTAACATGGCAAAAAAATTCTCAATTAACGCATTTTGTCCAAGACTACAAACAGAACAGGCACTACAATCCTCTTCATATTGCCTAAATTGCATAATACAACCACAAAATCATGCCGGAAACGCAAAAAGCAAACTATTTGCAAAAAACATTTGACAAGAATAATCCGCTTTACCGAAAAATGAAGTAATGCCATTTTCTTTGACACGGATGGTTGCGCCTTAGGATGCAAAGTATGGGGACAGCCGAAAGGAAAAAGTTGGGTATTGTTGTCACACAAAGGTTGTGTCGGTATGCCGGTCGAAATGCCAGGATGGACTGCCTGGAACATCTTGCGGTCATCAACACCTGGAATACCAGGACAACACCAGACGTTTTTACACATCAAACAGTACAATCACTTCAATCGTGAGGTCGGAATTAACGTTTTACAACAGGATTCATGTCGTTGAGCTTTCGGGGTGACAATTCCTCTTTTGAAAAAGCGGGAAACCCAAAGCGAACGACAAACCGTTGTCCGACAGGAGGAGAAAGATGCAAAGAATAGTAGTCTCGCTGGCGATCCTTTTCGCCATAGCACTGGTTCCGGCAATGAGTCTTGCCCAAGGCCAGAAATCCCAATCGCAATCACTCAATCAGCAGGTCGCACAAGCCATTGCCGATAAGCTCAGTGATAAATACCCGGAGTACACCATAAATGTCCGTTATAACAACGGCATTGCCACATTGGGCGGCGAGTTGTATTCCAAAGATCAGGTGGACGAGGCCGTGAGTTACGTCCAGTCCCTGCCTGGTGTGAACAAAGTCATCAACCAAATGAAGATTGTTCAGCAACAGAGAGAAATGAAAGCGGTTTCCGTATCGCGTTCGGGTAACAATAGTATTGTCCACCCGGCCATATCGGAACCCTCGGCACAAACTGCGGTTCCGCAACCGGCGGTGGCACAACAACCTGTCCCGGCCAATGCCATTACGCAGGTCAGTGGTCAACAGATTCAGGGCGTCACCGATTTTTCACAGCCGGTTCCACCGTCTCCGGCAATGACTCCGGCACCGACCGCACCCGCGCCGTCTGTGGTTGCCCCGACTGCTCCGGTTCCGACATTGACGCCCGCTCCCACGGCTCCGGCTCCCACAGCTCCGACTCCCACGGTTCAGGTCAGCTACGCCGAATCACCCCAGGAGGGAAGTTTGACAAGTTTTGATCCCCCGTTTGGCAACAATTCGGTCAGCATTTCGACCAGCCAGGAAATGAACTATGGATCAGCACCTTCCGTTGCCATGATGAACGGCAATATGCCGCTTCCGATGGGGCAGCAGGCACCGACTGCGGGGCGTTACGACCAGCCCAACGTACCGAATTACGCATGGCCGTCGTATGCCGCGCCGAACAATTATTCCGAAGTGGCCTACCCGCGATTGTACTGCCCGCAAGCCGCTCCGTATATCGGGCCGTTCTATCCCTACCCGCAAGTGCCGCTCGAATGGCGTAAAGTGACGCTTGAGTGGCATGACGGCTATTGGTGGCTCGATTTCGATGACGGTACGGCCAAAGGTCCTTTCTCGCCATTGTTCCGTCAGCCGAACCCCAAGCGTTACTAACGGTTCATCGGACAATGACACCGTATGAGTGATGAATGATGATAAAACCGTCATTCGATGTGACAACTCCTTAATTCCAGAAGTCCCCAGGCGAATGACCGGAAACAGTCATTCGCCTTTTTGTTTTTTAACCGTTCACGGCAGTTCGTTTTCACCACAAGGCACGAAGGAACACGAAGTTTTTTAGCAGGGGTGGTCACGGCGTGATCGTTCCGACTCAAAAAATCTTCCTGGGGAATTCCACGATCTGCGTTATGAACTCCGTTACCGTCCCCCTCGTTTTCTGTAGCAGAATTTTTGTTTTTGTTACCAGAATTTTTGTTTCTGTAGCCACCAGCGCAATAATTGTTACAAAAAGGCTTGGTTATCGTTCCGTTGACCGAAGTTTTATTCCCGATTGTCATGGTTTGACTTTCGTGACCGAACTTCAGGGTTGGCAAATTCGCGTTCAAGGAAAACACATCATGCTTTCCGTTTGCCTCATTGATCTTTGGCTTCGTGCACGGGAATATTTGCTTCTTCATTGATACTTTGCGCACGGCTTTTTGTACGCAT
>Ga0099364_10009600_pt1 | contig 13413 bp, 11 predicted proteins | sample TergutTh196P3_FD_73070 | JGI IMG/M metagenome (GOLD analysis project Ga0099364, IMG submission 73070) | Microcerotermes parvus P3 segment gut microbial communities from Pointe-Noire, Republic of the Congo - Th196 P3 | ecosystem: Host-associated > Arthropoda: Insects > Digestive system > Gut ...
CAGTGTAATAATATCCCTTATCCTCTGCAGAGTTTCGGGGTTTTGCCCCGTAAAATGTCCGGGATAGAGATGACTAACTTTGTATTTCTGCATCGCCGCCGCCATATTTTCGCAGGTGGCAATAAGCGTTGAAAAATCTACGTTCAGCAGCAGGCTGCCCGACCCGAAAGAGTCGCCGCTGAAACCGTAGCCCGCTTTTGTATCTATAAATGTTGCCGACCCCGGAGTGTGCCCCGGAGTAAAGACAACCTCAAGTTGCCTTCTTCCGAGGTCGAGAATCTCGCCATCTTTCAGAAAGCGCACTTCACCCCTGTAATCGTCCATAATCCAGGGAATAAGTACCGTGTCGTTCGGATTAATCCATATCTCCGGAAAATAATTGATTGCCGAGCCGGTATGGTCAGGGTGGACATGCGTTGCGACTAACGTAACGGGTTTTGATGTGATTGATGCGACAATTTTGTCCAACCCGGCAATATTCGTGCCGGCGTCAATCAAAATAGCCCTGTCGTTGCCCTCAACAATGTAAAGGCTTTCGGAAAACGTCAAGTTTCCGGAGCCTATCCAAGTATGGTTGTCAATTTGACGAAAAACGACATCATCGTTTCTAAATACTTCCTTCCCTTCTATCTGCGCTTCCACTTGTGCAAAAAGGGCTATTCGTAAAAATACGGACAAAAAAATGGTTAAAACAAGTTTTTTCATATACTTAAAATTGGTTAACTGAATAACTAATGGTCAAAAATAGAAAAACTATTTGACAATAGAAAACGTAAACATTCGTTGAGAAAAATAGTAAAACCGACAGGTTGATTTACTCGACTACCACGAATACAAATCATTAATTAAAACGATATTTTTTGTAATAATTTTATGAAATAGTATCCATGATAATTAAAAATATTTATTCGCATATTTATAACACAAGTTCAGTAAAAAAACGTTTCTTTGTGTTTCATAGTCTGTATATACTTTTGCATTATTAAAATATAGTTCATGTCGAATAAAAATAAACTTGGAATGATTGCCGGCGGCGGAATGATGCCGGTTGAAATCATAAAACACTGTAACGATACGGGCAGGGAAATATTTGTGGTTGGCATTGAGACTTTTGCCAATGAAGACGAATTAAAAAACGCCTCGCATACCTTCGCAAAAATTGGCGAGGTGGGAAAAATATTGAATGCTATGACCCAAAACGGAGTTCATGACATTGTGTTGGCAGGCGGCATCAAGCGACCATCGTTCAAGGAGTTAATCCCCGACTGGAAAGGCGCTAAACTGATGGCAAAACTGGCAATCAAGAAGATGAGTGACGACAATATGTTCCGTGCGGTCATTGACGAAATTGAGCGTCACGGCTTTAAGGTGGTCGGCATAGAAGAGGTTGTGCCGCAAATGATGTTTTCGGAAGGCATTTACGGTAAGGTAAAACCATCGGCAGATGATATGGACGACATTCAACGCGGCGTGGTGGTAGCCAAAGCGTTGGGCGCGGTGGACGTTGGACAGGCGGTAGTTGTGCAGGAGGGTATGGTGCTTGCCGTTGAAGCCATCGAAGGCACTGATATGATGCTTTCGCGCGCGGCAACTGTAAAGAAACAGGGTAAAGCGCCGGTTATGGTAAAAGTGCTTAAACCCGGACAGGATATGCGCGTTGATTTGCCTGCCATCGGTCTGCAAACCATCGAACAGTTAAAAAAATACGGCATCAAAGGTATTGCTGTGGAAGCCGGAGGGATACTGCTCATTGAACGCGATGCTGTGGTCAAGATGGCTGACGATGCGGGAATTTTCATCATAGGAATAAAAATATAAACCAACATAAATTAATATAGTCATGAAAATAAAAGTAGCCGTTGCAGGATACGGCAATATAGGCAAATACGCCGTTGAAGCGGTACTCGAAGCGTCCGACATGGAATTGGCAGGCGTGGTGCGCCGTAAATGTTCGGTGGGCGAAACTCCTGCCGAATTAGCGAGAATACCCGTAACGGACAATGTGAAAGAACTTGGAAAAGTTGATGTAGCGTTGCTTTGCGGTCCTACCCGCAGTATTCCTGAAACGGCAGAAGAATACCTCTCGCTGGGCATCAATACGGTTGACAGTTTCGACATACATGGCGATGCGTTGTGGAACCTCCGGCAGCAGTTGGATAAGGCAGGAAAAACGCACAATGTGGTATCTATCGTGTCGGCGGGCTGGGATCCGGGCAGCGACTCGGTAATACGCGCATTGATGGAAGCGATGGCACCCAAGGGAATTACATACACCAACTTCGGTCCGGGCATGAGCATGGGGCATACGGTAGCCGTGAAGTCGAAAGCAGGTGTTCGCAACGCTCTCTCGATGACCGTTCCGGCAGGCTCCGGTATTCATAATCGGATTGTTTATGTGGAATTGGAGCCTGACGCCGATTTTGCCGGTGTTGAACACGCCATAAAAACAGATGCTTATTTCGTCAAGGACAATACGATAGTAACTCAGGTTGATAATGTTAATGCCTTGATAGACATGGGACACGGCGTGGTGATGGAGCGCAAGGGCGTGTCGGGGGTTACCCATAACCAACTGTTTGAGTATCGGATGAAAATCAATAACCCTGCATTGACTGCGCAAATTATGACAGCATGCGCTCGCGCCACCTTGCGTCAGCCGCCGGGAGCCTATACCATGCCAGAAATACCGGTGATGGATTTGTTGCCGGGCAATCGCGAAGAGTTAATTAAAAAATTGGTTTAGTAGTGTAAAGATGAACAAAAAAGAAGCCTATTTAATCCTTGAAGACGGCACGACGTTTCAGGGATTTTCTTTTGGCGCAGCTAACTCCGTTTCGGGCGAGGTGGTGTTCAATTCGGCCATGACAGGTTATACGGAAAGTCTGACCGACCCTTCGTACTGTGGTCAGATACTTGTTCCGACCTACCCGCTGATTGGCAACTACGGTGTTCCGCCAATGACTATGGAGGGAGGATTACCGCAGTTTTTTGAATCGGACAAAGTCCAGATCAAAGCGCTTGTCGTTTCGGATTATTCATTCGAATATAGTCATTGGAATGCTGTTAAAAGCCTTGATGAGTGGTTGAAAGAGTACAATGTTCCTGGTATTTACGGCGTTGATACCCGACAGATTACTAAAATTATCAGGGAAAGAGGCGTTATGCTCGGAAGAGTAGAGAATGATGCGCAAAATAATTCTCAACTATTCGACGATCCTAACAAGTGGAATCTCGTTGCAGAAGTGAGTTGTAAAGCGATTGAAAGTTACGGCAGCGGCGACACAAAAATTGTTTTGGTTGACTGCGGATGCAAATATAACATTATCCGCTGTCTTGTTGATAGAGGCGTGACGGTTATCCGGACGCCTTGGGATCACGATTTTACGCAACTCAATTACGACGGAATCATGCTCAGCAACGGTCCCGGAGACCCTGCCATGTGCAGAACGACTGTTGCCCATATCCAAAAGGCGATGGAAACAGGCAAACCGATATTCGGAATTTGCCTCGGCAATCAACTCCTTTCGCTTGCGGCAGGCGCAACAACATACAAGTTAAAATACGGTCACCGAAGCCATAACCAGCCTGTGCTTGAAGTCGGAACAAACCATGCCGTCATCACGTCGCAAAATCACGGATACGCTGTTGATACGGCGACGCTCGACGCAGCATGGGAACCTTATTTTGCCAACCTCAACGACGGAACAAACGAAGGTATCCGTCACAAATACAAACCTTTCTTTTCCGTACAGTTTCACCCCGAAGCATCAGGTGGGCCGAATGACACAGAGTATCTGTTTGATAAATTTATAAGGTTGTGTAGAAGATAAAAAACAATCATTTGTATGCTATTGGGAATATTGTTCATGCAGATTGTATTCCAGCCCTGTAACCTGAAATTCCGTGCGACGGTTAAACCGGTCGGCTATCTCCTGTTCTTCCGGCGTGAGAGACAGGATAAAATCTTCTGTCAAAACAGAACCTTCTGCCATAAAAGCGTATGTTTCAGCCATTTTCCGGGTAACGACTTTGGGTGTACTTTTACCGTATCCTTTGGCTGTCAGACGTTCTTCGTCGATGCCGGCTTCGATAAGGTAGTCGACAACGGACTGGGCGCGTCGCTGCGCTAATCCTTCGTTGTATTCCACCGATCCTTTCCGGTCGGCATGCGACCCTAATTCGATGGTAACGTGCGGATTCTCATCAAGGATTTTAATCAGTCCGTTGAGCGCCGTTTTTGATTCGGGAAGCAACTCAGCCTTATCAAATTCGTAAAATATATTTTCCACAACAACCGGCTTATCAATGGGCGAAAGATAAAAATCTACATAGTATGTTTCGTTTCGTTCTTCGGCATCGGTATGCAGCTCGAAGAACTGGTTCAGGTAGTTAGGCGCATTAGCCATCATAACATAGCTGACGTCGCGTTCCAGCTCAACACGGTACGTACCGTCCTGCCTGACAGGAATTCTTACGTTCAACCCATCCCTGCCGACAATATGAACGGTTGCTCCGTCAATGAGATAATCTTCTAAATCGGTTACGTATCCTTCGATGGAAACTGTGATGGCTGGATAGATGAAAGAATAAATATGGTCCCATCCCCGTGCGTCGTTCCGGTTCGATGAAAAGAAACCGCGTTCATTTTCTCCTTCAAACGTAATTCCGAAGTCGTCTGCCGACGAATTGATGGGAGCGCCCATATTTTGCACGTTCCATTTCCCGGCGCTGTCCCGTGTCGCTATGAAGAGGTCTAAGCCTCCCATACCGGGGTGGCCGTTGGATGCAAAATAAAGCGTAACCGAATCGCGCACATACGGAAACAGTTCGTCGCCTTCGGTATTGATTTCAGGGCCTAAATTTTCGATGGCTCCAAAGTCGTTCGCCCCAAACATACGTACCCTGTAGATGTCTTTCCCTCCGTATCCGCCAAACGCATCCGAGACAAAATAGAGGTACTGTCCGTCCGGCGAAACGGCCGGATGGGCAAGCATCGAAATCGAATCTCGTATGATATTGGCGCGTTGCCCTTTTCCCCAGGAAGCGCTGCTCCGCGTAGAAATATAAATCTCAGATGTACGGGGATCGACTGCGTCGGCCGGACAATACGTATAATACATTGTAGTACCGTCTTTTGAAAAAGATGGAGTGCCTTCATCAAAACCGCTTGTAACAGGATCATCCACGCTTTCAGGGGTTTGCCATACCCCTCTTTCATCTTTTCTGGACACGAAAAGGGCTGTGTTTTTCAGCCCTGTAATACCGTTTATCGAATCTTTATGAACCACTCCGCGCGTCGAACTGAAATAGAGCTGGTCGTACCTTTGACCGTACAGCATGGGGGAAAATTCGCTTCGGCGCGAATTGAAAATTTCCATTCTCGCGACCTCATACAAGGTTGGCCGGTCAATCCATACCGATGCCATTTCGCATCCTTTGATGCCGTTTGCCGCGATGACACTGTTTGGATTAACTTCCAGGAACTTGTCGTAATATTTAATGGCTTCCGTATAATTACCGCTCTTATGATACATCTGTCCCAGACGCAGCAATAATGTGCTGTCGGGATATTCGTACCTGAAAGCGTTCATATAGGCGCTGAGCGCACGGGATGTATTGTTGATAAGACGGTTACATTCGCCCATGTGGAAAGCGATATAGGAGCGTAATTCTTTTTGGTCGGGTTTCGACTGGGTGTAGAGTTTGCGATAGATTTCTGCCGCATTATAATATTCGCCAAGACGCTGTTTTTCATCTGCATCGCTCAGCTTGACCGTTTTACAGGAACAGAACAACATGAAAACCAGGCAGCAAAACAGGCAAAAGTCTCCCCTGCCCCATCCGAAAGAGGGGAAAACCCTCCCCCTTCGGGGGAGATGGAGGGGACTGTTTCTTTCGTTCATATCAAACTATTAACGTAAAACGATCATTCTTATTGCATGATGTGAGATTTGAAATATCTTCGTTTTACACATCCCTGCCCCGTTAGGGTATAGTAGAGGGGATTTTGAACTTACAAAAAATCTTTGCAGGTTCGACGGAAAGTAACGTTACAGAAATAATTACTTGCCTAACAAATAGGTGATAGTGAGAGATAATCCGCGGTGTTTATTAATAAATTCTTCATTATTGTTATGGTCAGCAAGGCCAAGGTTATATCCTAAACCTACTTGTATGGCGCCGAACTCCAAACCGACGCCAAAACCTATACCGTAATCAAATGGATTCATTTTGCCTTCTTCGCTTCCAAACTCGGTTTTGCTGTCCCCTGTTCTTGCCCATTCTTCAAAATCAAAAAATGATTTCCAATAATCCAAATCAGGGTCCCTATATTCAGTAAAAACTGAAGTAATTCCCCATGTTTCTTCCCATTTAGATTTCCCACTGATGGCATAACCAATATAGGGCCCGGCTTGCAGCAATAATTTCGTTCCGCCTAAATCCAATTTGTATTGAGCGTTTACAGGAATTTGGATATAATTATAATTTGCAGAGGACTTATAATTGTATTCAGAATTAAAAATAAATTCATAATAATTATAATTTCTAGTAACTGATTGATCATAAGAACGTTTATATACAGAACCTTGCGTGGCAAATACAATTCCCGGCTGAAGAGCAAAACTTTCATTAAATGCGTACTCTCCGACTACTCCAATTTGGAACCCCGGCTTATAATGGTACTTTGCGCCTTCCGGCAGGCTCCAATCCTCTATGTTGCTCTTAATAAGTCTGCCAGTCAAATTGAAACCGGCACGAATGCCTATTTTAAATTTAACCTGCCGACTCGCAGCGGATGCATTCCTTTGAGCTGTAGATGTTTGCGCAGGTTGACCCGTCTGTTCGTTTTGTCTGTTTGCGGTTTGCTGTCTTACATTGTTTTCGAACATACGTTTTACAATGTCTTGCGTAGTCTGCGGAATATCATTCATGCCGCTGGCAGTTGTGCCTGTGGATTGCATGTCGATACGGGCGGTCGTTACCTCAATCATTTTACAGGAGATGTAATAGTTTGCACCAAGGCGGGAGATGTTTGTTACGCAAACATAGTCGGCGCCCATCAATCGGCCGATGTTGCTGACCTGCTCGTCATTGACCAAGCCGCTCTCCTGAAACCTGTTTTCTTCGAGCACTTTGCTGATTAATTGCCGCTCCAGTACCGTGTATCCCGATGTGTTTACCACGGCTGAACTGATTTCTTCACGGACAATTTCAAGTAAAGTCCTATCCGCCTCTCCTGCGGGGTCGAAAACAGCTACTTTGCGCTCTTGCTGCGCTAAGGCAGATACCGTGATGAATAGAAACAGTACGAATGCATACAATAAGTTTACTGAATTTTTTTTCATAGCTATTTTATTTATAATTTTATTATTTAGTTTCTATTTAAATTGTCCTGACGCAACGGGCGTAAGTATTAGGATAATAATCCTCAGAATTTCCAGATGTCCAATAACCGGAACCAAAGTCTAACATCCAATGTAAGGCCCATACATTATCATTATGGCTCAATTCATTATCTGAACTCCAATAAGAACCTTGTTTGAAATTTCCAATAAAGTGCCTGTTTTCATACAATATATTCAATTCGGACTCGGTTGGCAGCCGCCAATCAATAAGTTCAAAGGCTACTAATCGAAAACAACTTCTGTCTGCACCATACCATGTAATACTTGTTGCTGTTCCTATGTCCTCTTTTTGAACCAGCATATTCCCTATAACATAAGGATTCCCTTGCTGCTCTACGGCTACGGTTTTCATGATTTCATCTTTATATTTGATGGTGATAGTAGCTGTTCTTTTGGAAACTGTAAGATTTGGTCCTACCCATACATAAAAACCATCAACTGATTGACTTCCAGTGCTGCACCAACTTTCGTTGCTTGATAAAGTAAAAGAAGAACTACTATAAACGCTCAGAAATTGACGCGAACTCTCAAAATCAAAATATAAATTTGAGGAAACGTCTTTGACGCTTGCTTCTGTCCATTCGTCAACAGGGCCGCATGAAACAAGAAAAATAATACCTGTCAGGATATAAATTGCTGTCTTTTTCATCGTATGTTTGTTTAAAAGTTAAATACTAAACTTACTCCGCCGGGTTTGAATTCAAAGCTGAGGTTATTATCTTTAGCGGATTGTCTTTGGTTTTTATACATTTCAATGGATTGTTGAATATTTTTTCGGCCTGTAATTTTCATCTTAACGCCCAATATCGCCATTCCGCCGCCAACAGCGCCGCCAATCAAGCCGACCCCCAAGTAGTTATACTTTCTGCCAATGATGTCGTCGCCCTCGCGCGTATATTCGGTACGTTCCACTATAGAACCTAAAACCAAACTGCTTGCCGCCACGAATATGCCGCTGCAAATCAGAATGTTACCTGTTTGGTCTTTACTTTTCCCCGAAATATAAACCGGTAAAGCGGGCGTATTGGCCATCAGCAATTGAACCTGTTTAACGTTCAGCTTTTTATCGCCTGCATATACGCTGACTCCTTTTGTCTGTAACGTTTCAACAGTTAGATCATTCAGAAACTCGCTCAGGGTCGTTTCCGGATTTTCGTCGCTCTCTACTTTCTGCGCAAACATTGTGGCTACGACGCTTTGGATGACAGCGGTCAGATCGTTTAGTCCGGTTGTCGTTACACCTGTATACTGCCTGTTAATACGAGCGGTTGCGACCTCAATCATCTTGCAGGAAATGTGATAATTAAATCCAAGTACGGAAACTGTTGAAACGACGACATAATCGGCGCCCATCAATTGGCCAATGTCGCTGACCTGTTCGTCATTGACTAAGCCGCTTTCCTGAAACCTGTTTTCTTCGAGCACTTTGCTGATTAATTGCCGCTCCAGTACCATGTATCCCGATGTGTTTACCACGGCTGAACTGATTTCTTCACGGACAATTTCAAGCAAAGCCCTGTCATCCGTTCCGGCAGGATCGAAAACGGCTACTTTGCGTGTTTCCTGCGCCAAGGCAGATACCGTGATGAATAGAAACAGCACGAATGAATACATTGAGTTTAATGTCTTTCTTTTCATGGCTATTTTACTATGTTTTGATTGATTGTTGTTCCGGAAAGTGGATAGGCCGACTGGGGTACCAGATAGGTATAGTTGTGAAAAACCGTTCGGCCATAGTAGGCGACGCCTATTTCCATAATGGTTTCGAGACGTTTTTCTTCTAAAAAGGCTTTCGTTCTCAATTTTTCTTCGAGCAGCCGCCACTCGCGCATCTCGTTGTCGGTCAGACGGCTTTCGATGGCGGTGGCCAGCGCATTAACTTCCGCGTTGCAGTCGGTACCAAACACTTTCAGGTCGTAGAGTATCGTGAGCGCCCGCTGATAATGATGTCCGCTCCAAAGGGTATTGGCTTTGTTGAGCAAGTCCTGACAGTTATAGTGCTGATAGGATGGATAATACCTCTCAAGCATTGCGAGCGCCTGCGTATAACAGCCTGCCGTTGAGGGGATAGAGGCTATCACGGCAAACGTCTCTTCGTACTGCTGCGTTTTGGCGAGCGTCTCGGCTCTGGTAAGCAATGCAGAGCAGTTAGCCCGATAGTAATCGGTAATTTTATCGCGCCCGTTTCGGACAAACTGTGAAAACTCATCCTGTTGGAACGATATTTTTGAGATACAGTCGTTTAAGGCTCTCTGATAGTTTGTGCCCGATCCGCGTACCCGTTTGCTGATAGACGAATAGATGACGCCTGTTTCCAGATTTTGGATGAGGAAAGTGATGTCGGCGCTGAGAACGGTAAGGTTTCTCATGCCTGTTTCCACAACATCATCCTTTTCAATGGCTATGTTAGGGAGCATCGCAACAGGCGAACCGCCTGAAGTGGCCGAGACGCCCGATCGGGTCGTATATTCGAGCATCCTGTTGCCAAGCCTTGCAGCTTGCGCCTCGTCAAGCGGCTCTGCCTGTCTTGGTACGACGATGGCGATGGGAACGTATGGATCGTTTGCCTGCGCCATCGCGCCCGGATGGAACGCTAACCATACGAAAGTAAAACTTATTGCAAATATTATTTTCTTCATACTAAAAAACAATTATGAGTTATGATTAATTGATAAATTGATAAACCTGTTGAGATGCTTCATGCCGCGTCTCTACTTATTGAATGGTTACAAATAACGTATTCCCCTGTATGTCGCGCGTAACATTCAGACCGAGCGAAAGCAGGTATTGATAGAGCGAAAGCCCAAAGCGACTGAGCGTGTAGTTGTTATTCGTAGCAGGGTCGCGCAGCGGAATGCGCACATCGTCAAAAATCATCCTTCTGCCGGTGGATCCCTGCATGTGGTAATAGTTCTTGTAAGCATTGTCCGCAATCCACAATTCAATAGCGTCGGATATCAGCAGGCCATTCGTACCGACGGGCGACGACAGACTGTATTGCGAATTTTCGTCGATGCCGACAATGACAAAAACGGTTTTGCCGTTGTTCACAATATCGGTGAATTTTTCGTTCATGGTGTTGAGAAACTCTTCGATAACGCTCTCGACGGCTCTCGTGCCAAGCGTGCCGACGTCGTTGCTGACTAACCGGCTTTCGCCGATGATGTTGGCTAACGAATTACCGCTTGTTACTTCGTGGGCTTCCAATATCACTCTCAAATTGTTTGTATACGAACTGCTGTTGAGACTGATTTCAGCTACTACATAGACGTCGGCGCCCGACATCTCTATGATTTGCGCCTTAAGGTCGCTTTGGCTGTCGCCCATAAAGACGGCGTTTCCCGTAGCCGACCGGAGGCGCGCTGTGAAATCGACGGTTGTGAAACCGCGCTTATCGAAAGCCTCCTTAATTGTGGTCAATACAATGCGCTTGTTCACATCGTCTTCGAGAACGGTACGAATATCTTCGCTCTCTTTGGTATAGGGAATGACCATTATGCGCGGTTGAATGGTTCTTACATCTTGAGCGGGTTGCATGGACTGTTGTGTCTGAACTGTTTGTTGCGGGTCTTGGGAATAAACCCGTAACAAAGAAAGCGCTCCTGCAAGGGCTAAGAAAATGATTTGTCTAACTGTATTCTTCATATTTGTAAATGTTGATTCTTGAACGTTGAATTACTAATCTCTTAATATCCGAACCTCCGAATGACGCCATGCTGTTCGAGGTCGGTTCGTAGCGCGCGGAGGTTGATTGTTACATCCATTGTCAGTTGATTGCGGGAGTACCTGCCAACCGGTTTGGAACTGATTATGAACGAGCGGTAGCGATTGGGCCCTAACTCGGTCATTCCGAAGAACTGATCGAAATAAGCCTTGTGTTGTTGCATCAAGGCAATTTCGTTGACGCCTATCATTGGAACTTTTTGTTGGGAAGTGGGATATCCCCTGAAAAACAGATCTTTAAAAGCCTGTCTTTCTGCGTCAATCATTGCTCTGCGCTGTCTTGACCCTGTGCCTGTCGTTCTCACGGTAACAGCGCCTTCACTGTCGGCAATAACAGCCGGACGATTCTCCACAAGCGTTTTGCAGGCGCTTATCGTTATCAAAACAAGCCCTGCCAATAAAATCTTGAAATAATTTTTCATGTACATCTTTTTTATGTTAATAAATCATTTTTTGTGCAAGGGATAAAAAAAAATAGCGTGGATACAACCTTTTGGTTTGCAGGTTTCCACGCCTATTGGTCTTAATCAGTCGTTCCACGCCGTAATCACACGGCGTTTCGCTGACTTATTCTTGACCAATTAACCCTTTCGGGCCTGCTGTGGAAAATGCAAACCAAGAATAGCAACAAATCGCTATTTCTATGTATTTTCTATACTTTCTTTTTTTATCTCATTCGCTTTTTTGCTTTTTGAATATTTGGCGCAAAGATAATAATTTATTAACAAAACAGAACTATTGATAACTTTTTTTTCATCAACAGCTCGGTGTGCCACAGGTACGCAACAGGTTTGATTTTATATTGCGTACTTATGGCACGCTGTTTGTCAGGGGGGACTGTTTTTCTACCCACATTTTGTCCCCGCAGGACAGGAAATAACAACAGCGACACGTCATTTGAAAGAGGCAGGGGGGCACTGCAATCAGAGCAGCAACGAACTGTCCCCATAGCTCAAAAAACGGAAATCGTGCGCTAACGCATAGTCGTAAATCGCCTTCCAGCGTCCTTTGACAAAGGCCGAAACAAGCAAAAGCAGCGTACTTTGTGGCTGGTGAAAATTGGTAATCATCCCCCATACGATCCGGAAGATATAACCGGGAACGATCATAATTTGAGTCGCCGAAACAAGCTGGTCGATTTTTTTGCTGTCCATGTAATTCAGAATGAGACGAAGTGATTCGGCTGGAGTGATCCATTCGCGGGTCGTTTCGTAAGGCGCCCACTGGTTGACTGCAAGTTCTTCGGCGGTCGCATCCGGATTTCGGGAAAGGGCGACTCCGATATGATACAGACTTTCCAGGGTACGAACAGATGTAGTGCCGACTGCGATGATTTGTCCAAGATTGTCAAGTATACGGAGTATCGTACGGCGTTGGACTACAAAATGCTCCGTGTGCATCGTATGTTTGCCGATCGTTTCCGTTTTCACCGGCTTAAACGTTCCCGCTCCGACATGCAGCGTGAGTTCCGCCATTTGCATTCCTTTGGCTTTCAAGGCCGCCAGCGCTTCGGGAGTGAAATGCAGTCCTGCCGTCGGAGCGGCCACCGAACCGTTGATTTTGGAATAGACTGTTTGATAGGTTTGCAGGTCGGACTGTTCGGTATCACGATGCAGGTAGGGTGGGATGGGTAACTGTCCTGCAGCATCAAGCATGTCTGCAAACGTACAGGCAGGGTGATCCCATGAAAAAGTGATCAGATGTGTGTCGCCTTTCGTCGCTTTTCGTTCGGCCAACAACACGATAGCATCCTTTTTGATATGGACAGTTTGTTCCAATACGCCTTCTTTCCATTTTTTCAGATTTCCAACTAAACAGTACCAACTGCACTGTTTAGTTTGCTGAAAATTAAGCGTATAATCTGTCGGCATGGCCGGTTCAAGACAAAATATCTCGATCTGTGCGCCGGTCGCTTTCCGGAACAGCAAGCGCGCTTGAATAACCCGCGTGTTGTTAAATACCATCAACGAATTCAGCGGCAAGTAGTCTGGCAACTGGCAAAAAAAAGCTTCCCTGATCTTACCATTCTTGTAAATCAATAATTTAGATTCATCTCGCTGAGGGAGCGGATAGTTGGCAATCCGATCGGTCGGGAGCGGGTAGTCGTAATCAATTATGCGTATGTCCGGAATCTTTGGTTTGAGCATTGCTTATCCTTGATGCAAAGAACGTGCGAATTTGTTTAATAATGATGTAATTTTTCCCTCAGGCATATACCATCCCAAGATACGGCAAAGATACAATTTGTTTTTGGAAAAAACAAAAAAAAATGGAATTATTTAAA
>Ga0099364_10009601_pt1 | contig 13412 bp, 9 predicted proteins | sample TergutTh196P3_FD_73070 | JGI IMG/M metagenome (GOLD analysis project Ga0099364, IMG submission 73070) | Microcerotermes parvus P3 segment gut microbial communities from Pointe-Noire, Republic of the Congo - Th196 P3 | ecosystem: Host-associated > Arthropoda: Insects > Digestive system > Gut ...
CGTTTGCGACCTCATTGACGACCGCCACAAGAACATTCTCCCGGACTTTGTTTGGGGCGATGGCAATCCTGCCGGAATCAACCAGCGTTGCGCCGAATGGATGGCCAATGCCGGCCGCGCCGCCCAGAAATTCGGCGTGAAAGTCGTCAACGGCTTCACCGGTTCGAGTATCTGGCACCTTCTCTATTCGTATCCGCCGTTTTCGCCGGAAGCCATTGCGGACGGTTTCAAGTTGTTCGCCGACCGTTTCCGCCCGATTATGGACGTGTTCGCCGAGTGCGGCGTCAAGTTCGCTCTTGAAGTCCACCCGACGGAAATCGCCTACGATATTTACACGACCGAAATGGCGTTGGACGCCATCGGCTGGCACGAGGCGTTCGGCTTCAACTTCGATCCGAGCCACCTGCTCTGGCAGGGCATGGACCCGGTGAAATTTATCCGCCGATTCGGCGAGCGCATTCATCACGTTCATATCAAGGATGCGATTGTCACGCTCGACGGCACCGCCGGGATCATCTCCAGCCATATCAACTTCGGCGATTACCGCCGTGGCTGGCAGTTCCGTTCGCCGGGACGCGGTGCGGTCAATTTCGAGGAAATCATCCGCGCGCTGAACGATTTCGGCTATACCGGCCCGCTTTCAGTCGAGTGGGAAGACTCCGGCATGGAACGCGAACACGGTGCCCGTGAAGCCTGCGAACTGGTCAAAAAACTCGACATCGCACCAAGTACCTTCGCCTTCGACGCCGCATTTGACAAAGCGGCGCAGGCGTAGTCAGCGCAAAATTCAAAGCGCAAAGCGTTGTCAGCCGCGTCACCCTGTGAGACGCATGACAGGGCGGTTACGCTGTGACCGCCGCTGGGTTTTGATTATGTTTTTTGTTTTTTTGCAATGGGGTTATGATACGTTCTCTCAAGCGGATGATTTCATGCCGTTGGGATGGTATTGCCCCTAACGTTTGATTTTTTGAACCGGAAATATCATCGCGGCGTCAAATTCACTCCCCATAAAATGAAACCATAGACGATGCGATTGCTTCGCACACCCTTGATTGAACGTTGGAACATGCTGATTCAACCTGCAACACCGGCATGAAACTTCCCGAAGAAAGTCTCAAACCACAGTTTGACCCACTGATTCCAGCGGGGAAGCCGGAAATATACCGTACAGTGCCATGGGCTTTGCTTTTTATGTCTGTGAACTTTGTGCACTCCTTGGTGATCTTTGTGTTGAAATATTTTAACACAAAGGCCACAAAGCTTTTCACAAAGGTCACAAAATTAATACCAGTCAAATGGCGTTCAGCAGTATATTAACCTGGCGTCGTTGTTTCGTATCAAAAAGAAAACTATGGGATGGCCATGCTTTGGGAAATTGATGTTTTTCCCCGGGACGGGGAAGTGGATCGGGCTGGGAAAAGCGTTGCTGCGGATGCCGTTGATCTCGGGATTTCGGGTGACGTCCGGGTGACGGCGTCACACGGTTATCTCGTGCAGGGGCGTCTCGAAAAAGAGCAAGTTGAGTTGCTCGCCGGGCAGCTTTTTGCCGATCCCGTTGCGGAACGGTTTGTTGTTGCCAAGGTCGAGGGGTACGGGGCAAGGGACGCGAGGCGAGAGAACAGGGAACAGGGAAACCCCTCTTCCTTCACCACTCATCCCAATACTCAAACGCAACTCGTTTATATCTTGCCGAAGCCCGGTGTGACCGATCCCGTCGCGGAAAGTGCGATGAAGGCGGTCGCCGATTTCAAAATTCATACGGAATTGATACGCACGTTCAAAAAATACCGGATCACCGGCGTTGACCAGGAGGATTTGAACCGTCTCTGCACGAAGCTGTTGGCCAACGACGCGATTGAGCGAACGGTCATTGGCGCGTTGCCGTTTGACCGGCTTGATGTGGGAAGCGATGACACGTTCCAATGGATCACCGTGCCGATTCGTGCAATGGACGACGATGCGTTGATGACACTGAGCAAGCAGGGGCAGCTCTACCTGTCGCTTGTTGAAATGCAGACGATCCGCGATTTCTTCGGGAAGGAGAGCCGCGATCCGACTGATCTGGAACTTGAGACCGTCGCGCAAACCTGGAGCGAGCACTGCAGTCACAAGACACTGGCCGGGCGGATTCATTACCGCGGGACAGGCGGTGAAAAGCGGTATGAGAACATGCTCAAGGAAACGATTTTTGCCGCAACGCAACACATTCGCGAGTTGCGCGGCGATGGCGATATTTGCGTCAGCGTGTTCGTCGATAACGCGGGCGTGGTGCGATTTGACGACGAGTACAATGTCTGTTTCAAAGTCGAAACGCACAACCACCCGTCGGCACTTGAGCCTTACGGTGGCGCGAATACCGGCATTGGCGGCGTGATTCGCGACACGATGGGCGTCGGCATGTCGGCCAAACCGGTTGCAAGCACCGACGTGTTTTGTTTTGGCGACTTGGACATGCCGCAGGACGAATTGCCGCCGGGAATGCTGCACCCGCGACGCATCTTGCGCGGCGTTGTTGCCGGTGTGCGGGATTACGGTAACCGGATGGGCATTCCTACCATCAACGGGGCGGTGTATTTCGACAAGCGATATACGGGCAATCCGCTCGTTTATTGCGGGAGTGTCGGCATCATTCCGCGCGACATGTCGTTCAACGAAACAAAACCGGGCGATTTGATCGTCGCGATGGGTGGCCGAACGGGACGCGACGGAATCCACGGAGCGACGTTCAGCAGTGCCGAACTGACGAGCGAAAGCGACAGCATCTCCGGCGGCGCGGTGCAGATCGGGAACGCAATCACCGAAAAAATGGTGCTTGACGTGTTGCTTGAAGCCCGTGATCGCGGTTTGTTTCATGCGATCACGGATTGCGGGGCAGGCGGTTTTTCGAGCGCCGTCGGCGAAATGGGCGAAAAAATCGGGGCGGAAGTCGATCTCGAAAACGCGCCGCTGAAATATCAAGGGCTGACGTACACCGAGATTTGGATTTCTGAAGCCCAGGAACGCATGGTCCTCGCCGTGCCGCCGGACAAATGGCCGGAGTTGAAGCAACTGTGCGACAGCGAAGGCGTCGAGGCGGTCGTACTTGGCACGTACAAACCAACCGGACGGCTGCATCTCAAATATCACGGCACAACGGTTGCCGATCTCGACATGAAATTCTTGCACAAGGGCCGACCGCCGGTTGTGCGCGACGCGGTGTATGAACCGGCACAGATTTCAGGTTTCAGGCTTCAGGCTTCAGGTTCCGATTCGAATACCCATTCCGAAGTCCGAAGTCTGAAGCCCGAAGTCTGCAATTCCTTGCTCAAAATTTTGGCCGCCCCGAACGTTGCGAGCAAACACTGGATCGTGCGACAATATGATCATGAAGTCCAGGGCGGCAGCGTCATCAAGCCGCTGGTCGGCGTCAGGAATGACGGTCCGGGCGATGCGTCGGTGATTCGTCCGCGTATTGACTCGGTGCGCGGACTGGTGATTGCCTGCGGAATGAACCCGTATTATGGTGATTATGACACATACTGGATGGCGGCCAGTGCGATTGACGAAGCAATCCGCAATTGCGTTGCCGTCGGGGCTGATCCGGCAACGATTGTGTTGCTTGACAATTTTTGCTGGGGTAATACCGAACGCGCGGAAACGCTTGGTTCGCTCGTCCGGGCGGCACAGGCGTGTTATGATTATTCTGTGGCCTTTGCCACGCCGTTTGTCAGCGGGAAGGACAGTCTCAACAACGAATTTCGACCGGAAGGCGGCGAACCGATTGCGATTCCGCCGTCGTTGCTCATCAGCGCGATGGGGCAGGTCGATGACGTGGCGCAGTGCGTGACGATGGACCTCAAATCGCCGGGCAATCTGCTGTACATTGTTGGATTGACCCGCGACGAACTCGGCGGCTCGCATCTCGCGTTGGTCAACGATTGGCGCGGAGGCAACGTGCCGAAAGTTGACGCAACACGTGCCAGGTCGATATTCGCGCAATTGCACACCGCGATCAAATCGGGCTTTGTGCGTTCCTGTCACGATTTGAGCGAGGGTGGCCTGGCCGTTGCCATTGCCGAAATGTGTTTTGCCGGTGGATTCGGCGCGAACCTGTCGCTGGACAATGTGCCGCATGATACCGGGGCCGGTCAAATTGATCCTGACACGGTCAAGCTGTTCAGCGAGTCGAACAGCCGCTTCCTTTGCGAGGTGGTGCCGCAGAACGCCGCACAATTCGAGACCGCATTGCACGGACTGCCGTTCGCAAAAATCGGCGTCGTCACGGATGATGGCCAACTGACGGTCACCTCCGCCGGACAAATGGTCATTGCCCAATCGCTCGACGCGCTCCATGCCGCTTGGAAAAATACGCTGGACTTTTAACTTTGACCGGCTAATGATCGGGATTTGGAAAAGTCGTCGGGTTGTGTGCCCGATTCATCAGGCAATGACGAAATGTTGTTGCTGTGTGCGTGAGAACTGCCAATCACATCACCAATCAAACCGTTGGCAATGGCATCGCTGACGAGTTGTGGCCAAAGGGCGAGTTGTGTGTCGTGGCTTCTCACACTCGTATTACCAAATCCCGATTGGAGCAGGTCTTCGTATTTGTCGTTCAGAATGACGTTAATATGGTTGCAAATTTTGAGACTGTAGCATAGTAATGGGCGATTGTTTTTCACACGGCACCACAGAGAGATTGAAAATAAAGACTTATTTCCTTTGTGCTCTTTGTGAAGCCACAGCAAAACAACTGTTTCGCCATAAACTATTCGTGTGTAATGAATTGTAAATGACATAACCCATTATTATGCTACAGTATCAGAATCTGTTGATTTTCGTGGTGGCGGAGTGCAAACCATTACCGGTGTGGGAACTTCTCCTGAATGGCAGAGAAGTCCGGCAAAAAATGAGCCGTTTACTGCGAAAAAAAATACAAATGTACCCGCTTATGCAAAGTTCATTGCTTCAAAAAATTTGACGTTCCCTACTACGGTCAAAGTATGGGATGGTAAAAGCTCGGGTCAGCCTTCTGCAACTTGGCAAAATTGGCCGAGTGCCGAGGTTGAGATGATTAGGGTGGCACCTAATTATGTCCATATCGGATTTGAGGGATACAATTGGAAATACTCAATTGACGGAGGATCGAATTGGGTGGAGTGTGGCTATTCATCGCATGCAGGATATATTACGTGGGATGCGTATAAATGTCCTGCAAATGACTTTACAAAAGATAAGATTAGAAAATCAATTGAAAAAGCAGACACTTTACAAAACAATCATACGGAAGATCAACTCGCAACGAATATCTGTAAAAACGTTAATGGTGGTTGTACAAGTAGTTGTGTGTGCAATAACACTTCCTTTGATTATCATTTTAGGGGAGCTATGGGAGAACACTCAGGTGGCATGTGTTGTTGCCGCGCATTGGGAATGATAACAGTCCTTCAAGTGCTTGGATTGACGTATAGTATGGCATACGACAATGAGTTAGCACCACCGAATACCGCCCGCTTAATACCTCCTCTCACTGATTGTTTCCAGTGCGGAAAGCGGTGTATACGTGGTGCTTGGGGTGGAGGGATATTTAATAACTGGCAGGGAGTGGCTTACCGAGGCGATGTTTCTACCGTCAACCATTATAGCCCCCAAGGTTATCATATTTCGCCTTACGCGACAATGGCTCATGCTCCGAATTATCCGAATAGTCAGGCATTTGATCATATTCATGCCTTTGAGTATTACGCTTGGCGTACTATGGTTTGGGACCCAACTACTAATCAATACGTATGTGACGGTGGCTTTTGTACACATTTACCCAAACCTTGAAAAAAGACTTGATAGAGTTGCCTTTTGATTTTTTGTCACCATTAAAAGAGGATAAAACATGAAAGTTACCATAGCATTTTCCGTGATTTCACTGTTTGTGGGATTTTACGTCAACACCATTGCGCAAGAGGGTATCTCGTGGAATTTCGAATGCGACGTACCTGCTTTGCCCAAGGAATATGATTTCCTTCCGAGATTTCCCTCGAAAGAAGTGTTAGAATCGCATACTGTCGATGTGGATGAGTCATTCAGGGCAGAATCTGTACAGGTTCTCAAATGGCTTGTGAATGAAAAACTTCTTCCTGCCGATATGGAAATCGAGCAACATCTTATTGCGGTGGCTAACCCTTCACCGGGAAAAACGCCTGTAGTATGGGGACTTAATCCCTTCACATTGGAAATGGAACCATTAAGAGAGTATTTTATTGTTCAGTGGTCCAAAAATAATGAGACCTTCTGTGTTTTGGATTCTAACCCAATGATAACGTTTCGAATCTCTGCCGACACCAAAGGGTTTGACGATCCTCAACAATTTGTGTTGGATATGTTCCATCATTGTCTGGCAAAAGAATTTGCAGATTTTTTCCCACCCAAGGATAAAATTATTTTTTTTGATGAAAAGAAAGAAGGGCTCTTGGCTGGTGGTCTTACACTGGAAACCAAGGGTGGAACAGCCTACTATCCCGCAGGATGTTTCGGGGGATCTTTTTCATTCTACCATTATAATGGCAATTTTTTTATTCAAACAATGAAAAATCACAAGTTTTTTCAACACATGAGCAGTTCACGGTTTGAAGAGGGAGCAAGGTTATACAACCTGGTTGGCGGTCCCGAAAGAGTGTGGACTGAAGCGGAAATAGAAGAAAGTCTCAAACCCCTTCGGGAACGTGAACGGGTTGTAAAAGAGAAGACTCAAAAGATAAATGAAGAAATTGCTTTGCTTCTCAAGACCCTTGAAGGCAGGGTAAAACTGATTGGCATGATTGAATCCGCAGAAGGCAGAGAAACGTTCGAAGAATCTTCTTATGAATATAATCAATTTCGCGAAATGCCTTTCAAAGCTCTTTACGAGTATTATTTTATGTTGCCACGTCAAGACGATCCAAGGTTTGGCGGTGTTCCAGTTTGGGAAGAAGAAAGATGTACTGAGGCGGAGGCGACTCAGATAAAAAAACTTCTTCAATCGAAAGACCCGGCAATCAAAAAATACGCCATGCAACTCATCGAAGCAACCAGTACAAGAAGTCTCTTACCCGACCTGATCGAAATATGTTCGGGTAAAGACCAGATACTCAATTTGCAAGGGTCGTATGCCGTTCCAAATGACCCGAATATCAAGCCACGAATTTACAACTTTAATGTTTATCGCCTTATTGGTATATTTGGTGACGAAAAGACGCTTAAATCACTCAATGAAATGCAAAACAATCAAGACTTTTCACCGGAGGCAAAAGCTGATATACTACTTGCTATGGATGACATCCAGAGGCTTATTGATATGCAGGAACGCCGTGAACAACAACGTTTGGAACAAAGAAGGCTTATCCGGGAAGGTAAACTCATGGTCATGCCCGGAAGTCCGCTTTTGATTGACATTGATAAACCCGATCCTGAACCTGTTTCACCTGAAGGATTCCGTAATTGGGAAACCACAGATGGATTATTCAAAACCACAGCAAAATTTTTGGGAATTAAAGGGAAGGATACTCAACTGGAACGAAAAGATGGTAGAATAGTCGGTATCGAACTGGATGCTCTTCGACCACTTGACCAGGAATACGTCAAGGAACAACTTGCTCCAAAGTAAGAAACATTACACAGGTTCCACGCCGTAATTTACGCATCCAGCGAGTCAAATCGCATCACATTTCAGGGCATTCATCATGGGAAATTTTCAGCCAAGTATTGGAGGTCGTGTCAATCCTTCCAAACCTGTTGTACCCAAGGTGAAGGATACAAACACTCATTCTCCACCGCAAAACGACGATGAATTGTTACGTAATGAGTCGACGCGTAACATATCAATCCGAACATGGCCGGTATGGGTGTGGGTTACAATTTCTGCGTTCATTGGTTTGTATTGCCTTTTGCTTTATTATTTTTACGTCACTGAAGAGCGGTTGCAATACGGTTCCGCTCTTGCGAGTCATGTCATGCACACGGTGGAAATCCGCCATTGGTCATGGTGGTATTGGCCGGTGTTTTGGGGGCTTGTCGTTTTGACCATCGTTCGTTTCTTACTTTTTCAACGCATGAAATCGCCAGAGGCACAATACGGAAACGCCCAACAACTGAACCGACTCCTGCGGCTCCTGCCCATCGTGATTGTTGGTTTGATGGTCGTTTTACTCTGTGCGCATTCCGATGTTTTGGGATTGTTGCGTATTCTGATGGATCGTATGCGAACCATTGAATTTCCGTGGTGGGCACCCTCATTGGCAATCACTCTGGTCATTGCCCTGCTCGGCGTGATTTGGATGATTCAGCGTTATCAGGAAGAGAACGACGTTGAAGAATGGAGTTTGCGAACAAAATTGGGGTTGATCTTCGGTGGAATCGCAACAAATTTTATTATTCATTGTGGTTCTCCTGAGGCGGGTGCGTGAATGAGTTGATCGATGAGAACTTTGGCCTTTTCCCAGTCCGAAAGGTTTTGGGCGTACGTTTTTCTGCCCGTTTCCGTGATGGCGTAATAGCGACGTCTGGCACCTGTGGTTTCATCACCCCAGTAGGAACGAATCTGTTGACCGTTTTCCAGTCTGCGGAACGCGGAATAAAGCGTCGCCTCTTTCAGCTCGTATTTTCCCCCGGATTTTTCCTGAACCGACCTGTTCATTTCATAACCGTAGGAATCGCCCGACACCAAGTGGGCAAGGATTATCGTTTCAATATGACCGCGTATTAAATTGGATGTGATCAGCATGAGAAACCTCTTTTTCATGGACGTGTTATATTATATCATTATATATTTCGCGTGTCAAAGTATATCCAAAAAAATTTCATTGTGTCAACATTTTTGACACGCTACAACCTTTGGGCACGTATTTGTGACAAAACTTTCCCGGAAGGTCAGACAACCCTTGAATTGCCAGGACGTTTTACATAAAATACATCTATTGGCAAACCAATTTGGGTCAACTATGGACTCGCGCAAAAATCAGTTGTTCGATCATTCAGAGCCGCGACGGTCACGGAGCGGTCATTCCGCCCGATCACTCTCGCGGCTCTGATGGAAATGCTCACGTTATTATTGCGCGGCTCATATCTTCTGAAAGTCTGAAAGGGCAACTTACATGAGAATAACAACTCTCAGCATTTTACTGGCTACCGTCTGTTTGGCGGGAGGTTTCACACAATTGTCTGCGGATGAACCTGTCAAGATCAAAGTCTTGATTATTGATGGTCAAAGCGACGCCCATGATTGGAAGGGAACCACCTTAGTTTTTAAGGACATCTATGAAAAAACGGGGCGATTTGTCGTCGATGTTGCGACGACTCCGGCACCGAGGCAGGATATGAGCGGTTTCAAGCCGGATTTCGCCAAGTATGACGTCATCGTCATGAACTTTACCAACTACACAGGCGATCGTTGGCCGAAAGAGACGGATGACGCGTTTGAAAAATTTGTGCGCGAAGGCGGTGGATTGGTCATTTACCATGGAGCGAACAATGCCTTTCGCGAATGGAAGGAGTTCAATGAGATGATCGGGGTCGGCGGTTGGGGAGGTCGTAACGAATCCGACGGGCCGTACCTTTATGTCAAAGACGGCGAAATCGTCCGCGACACCTCGCCGGGTCCCGGTGGCCATCACGGACCGCAGGTCGAGTTTGTCGTCAAAACCTACACACCGGATCACCCGATCATGAAGAGGTTGCCGGAAGCATTCCTGCACTGCAAGGACGAATTGTACTGCAAAATGCGAGGCCCGGCGAAAAATGTAACAATTCTCGCCACCGCATTGTCGAAGACCAACGAAGGTGGGACGGGGTATGATGAGCCGATGTTACTCGCCATGGATTATGGCAAAGGGCGGGTCTTTCAAACGATGCTCGGCCATGCCGTGGAACAGTGCAAGTGCGTCGGGTTTCAAACGACGCTGTTGCGCGGCACGGAATGGGCCGCCACAAACGAGGTAACCATCCCTTGCCCGGACGATTACCCAACCGCCGACAAGACCAGCGTTCGACCGTGAGAGCTGATGCCATGTATGCCTGACCATGCAACAAACCGGTCTTTTTTTCAAATCGTGAAAAGTCTCGTATCCTTGCGTTTTACAACTTCAAAACGACCAGTTCGCAGCAAGGTGAAGTAGAGCCGCAAGCCACTGGGGAGACGCGCAATAATAACGTGAACATTTCCATCAGAGCCGCGAAAGTGATCGGGCGGAATGACCGCTCCGTGACCGTTGCGGCTCTGAGTGGTCGAACAACTTGTTTCTGCGCGAGTCCTGACAACTGACAGATCAAGAATGAATATCGCAGAAGTGATTTCCATCGGGGACGAGATCACCATCGGGCAAATCCTCGATACCAATTCGCAATGGCTCAGCCGGCGTTTGACCGAACTCGGCATTCGCGTCATGTATCACACGACCGTCGGCGACGACGTCGCGGCCATGCTCGACGTGTTTCACAAAGCCGCGTCACGGGCTGATCTGATCCTGATGACCGGGGGACTTGGCCCGACCGCCGACGACCTGACCCGCATGGTCATTGCCGAAATGCGAGGCGTGCCGCTGGTTCAGGACGACGAACTGTTGCAAACCATTCGCAACCGGTTTGCGTCGCGCGGCCTTGTCATGCCTGCTTCCAACGCGATCCAGGCCAGTATGCCCGAAGGGAGCGTTGCCATTCCGAACCTGAACGGGACTGCACCCGGCATCGACATGACGTTTTCCGTCGGCGATCGGGAAGTCCGCTTGTGCGCCCTGCCCGGTGTGCCTGCGGAAATGCGTGAAATGTGGAATGCCACACTTGCCGAACGCATCGCACGGCATTACGCGAAAGGACAGGTTATCAAAAGCCGCTCCATCCACACGTTCGGCAGGGGTGAAAGCCAGGTCGAGCAGATGCTGCCGAATCTCATCGTACGCGGCCATGACCCGCGCGTCGGTATCACGGCAGACAGTGCGGTCATCACCCTGACCATTGTCGCCGAGCGGGAAAGCGACGCGGCATGTGATTTGGCCATTGATCCCGTCGCAGCGTTGATTTACGAAAAACTCGGCGATTTGGTGTTTGGGGAAGGTGCCGACACCTTGCCGGGCGTTGTCCTTACGGAACTCCGGCGGCGGAACGAAACGCTGGCCACCGTCGAATTCGGCACCGGCGGTTTGCTCTCGCATGATTTGGCACACGAGTCGGCTCTTGTTCCCGGCAACCCGGTATGCTATCACGGCGGCCTGGCCAACTTGCCCGACAACACATTGTGCCAACTGTTGGCCGTCACCGTGCAAAACCAGGGGGAAAACGGCCGGCAGTTCGTTTCGGACATTGCCGTTGCGGCGCGGCGTTTTTTCGGCACCGATCACCTGCTTGTCGTGGGGCAATATCCTCCGCTGCCAGCAACGGACGCCGCCCCCCAGGTCCAGCTTGCCCACGCCCACGCCAACGGCGTTGATACCCAGTCGTTCCAGTATGCAGGCCACCCGGCACTCATCGACCAACTGTTCGTCAAGCGTGCCGCCAACATGTTGCGCCTCGCGCTGATGCAATAGTGTGGCGAAAGACGTTCACGTTGTGACCGTCGCAATCTCACGATTGCGGCTCTGATGTTCTCACCTTCGTGGTGAATACAAAAATCCCGTCATTGCGCCGGAGTACCGGCTTCATTTTGGCTTTTGCTCTTGCGGCCGTGTGATTTCCGCCCAGCCTTTGTTGGGGACGTTCGCACCTTTCGCGGCTTGTTGTTGCCATTTCTCACGATCTTTGAGCATCGGTGCCCAGTACCCGCCGACGACACTGCGTGCCTGAAACCCGCGATACCATCGCCGAGTCGGTGAAATACCAGTCGGTAAGCGGCACGCGGCGGTCGGTGTTGTTGACGAAACCGATGACCGGTTGCAAGAGCGCGTCGAAGTCGGCACGGTTGCCGGTCATCGTTGCCGTCCAGAGAATCCAGTCGTTTTTCGAGTAAAGCGAGCGGTTGTCCAGAGGCAGACCGTATTTCTGCATCTTCGTTTTGTAATACGCGAGTTCCTTGTCAATCACGGCGCGCGGAAACAGCCGCAGGTCGAGTATCTCGTCCCACATCAGGTTGTACTTCATGCTCCACGTCCCCGGCTTGTCGAAGGCCAGCCGGAAATGATCGCCGTCATCCGCTTCCTTGATCCAGCGTGCGGCAAACTCTTCGGCACTCTTGCGGTACTTCGCGGCAATTTCGTTTTCGCCGAGCTTTTCCGCCAGTTGAGAATATGCCCCGATGGCAACAATCGCTTTCGCCGAAAGGTTGACGTTATGCGCCAGGTGCCCGGTGAAATCGTCGGTGCAGAGCTGGTTTTCCGGGTCAAAGCCCTTGTCGAGCAGGTAATCCGCCCATTGCGTGAGCATCGTCCAGTGCAGTTTCGCAAAGCCGGGATCGTTTTCCGCAACGGCCAGCGCGGCGGTCATAATAATCATGTTCGCCGTTTCCTCAACGGGCATTTGCCTGTCTTCGCTTTCTTCGCCGCCGCCGTAAATCTGACCGGTTGCGTGCGGATAGAAACCGACGTCATGCGGAGCGAACGGAAACGGCCATTTTTCCAACGCCGAATATGCGAAAATCGGCTGCAAGGTCGCTTTCATCATCGCGGGCGAATAATAGAGCATCATGGGCGAACAGGGATACATCACATCAACGGTGCCTATCACGCCGCCGCTGAAATTCTCCTTCGAGAACATGAGCGGCATCCCGTTCGTGTCCGCAACGATCTTCTGCGCACCAAGCGACTGGCGATAGGCCAGGGCACATAACTTCGCGTAGTCTTCGCCGCCGACGGCAGTGAGATCGGACATGAAAGCCTTTTCAAAATGACTCGCTTGCGTCATGACGTCATCTTGATTCTGGATGAGTATTTTCCATGCATCCTCAATCATCTGTTCCGCTGTTTTGCCATCACGAGCCCACCATGCTTTGAGATCGTCGCCGAAGTATCGGACACTGTAAACATCGTCATACGCAAGAAGAAAAGCGGCTGTTCCTTCAGTAACAGGTTCTGAAAAACCAAACTGCCTGACGGCTGCGATATTTCCATCATTAACTTTCCTGGGCTTGTTTGCAGAAAAAGCATAAGAACTTCGCGTTTCGAAGGAGTCCGGTTTTATGAGATCGTCAGAAAAAGAGGCTCTGGATTTTTCACCGTTTCCAACTGTGCATCTGCTCCAGGTTTTAACATGAATTCTTTCCATCCCTACTGGAGTATCGTGTGTTCCCAAAATGATCAAATGTCCCCAATCAATACGGACATCATCACCACGTTTGTTGAGATAGTTTTGGTCAGGTGTCCCAAGTTTTATTGCACAAGCTGCGCCAGTGAAGGTTAAGGTGTAAGCATCCCATTGCACTTCCTGGTCCGGCGTATTGACGGCGATTTCGGCTCCGGCGTCAAAATAAAATGAATAGACGT
>Ga0099364_10009602_pt1 | contig 13412 bp, 10 predicted proteins | sample TergutTh196P3_FD_73070 | JGI IMG/M metagenome (GOLD analysis project Ga0099364, IMG submission 73070) | Microcerotermes parvus P3 segment gut microbial communities from Pointe-Noire, Republic of the Congo - Th196 P3 | ecosystem: Host-associated > Arthropoda: Insects > Digestive system > Gut ...
CATATGCCCAAGAATTAAATGAAAACAGTGAATATAAAGTAAGTGCAAGTAAAAAGAAAGGAATAGAAAGCCGCCACGCATGGCAAGGTGAAAAGTATAAACATCCGGGAGCACAGAGTATAAGGAAGGAAAGGAAGGAGACGGTGGAGATTTTATACAGTCGAAGTTTTTAAGCAACCGCACCCACTATTCCGCCACAGACCCTAACTCGCGGATATCAACAAAACCCGGAAAACCAAGAAACTTGAACTATTTAGAGTCTGTCTATAATGTAGACACATTATAGACAGACACCCTTAAAAACTGCATTTTCGTAGCCTTTAGGTGAGAAAATGAAAGGCTGTCCATAAAGTAACCGACTTTATGGACAGACACTTTATAGTATAAATATTGGCTTTCCTGTATGATGACTTATTATGCACAAGTCAGTGAAACAAAAAGTACCTGCCGATTACATTATCTTGCTATGTATTTGCTTTTCCATGGTAATTGCCGCTTTCGTTTTGGATACTCCGGCGCGGATTCTTGAAGGTTACTATAGAATCAGCACTTCCAGAAGCGTATTTATAACCGATTACATAGCGTTGGGCGGAATAGGCGCGGCGCTTTTGAACGCGGCTGTTTCCGGTATTTTTTATTTAGTCTTGCTTATAGCCAAGAAAATTCAACCAACAGGTAAAGTTATTTTCGCGCTTTTTTTAACTATAGGTTTTTCACTGTTTGGGAAAAACCTGTTTAATATGCTTCCCATCTTTTTTGGGGTTTGGATTTACGCGAAAATACGCAAAAAAAGACTGTTGAATTATATTGTTCAGGCAATGATCAGCGGAACAGTCGCGCCCGTGGTCAGTGAGATTGCCTTTCTTGATGAAAGTACAAGCCTGATAAAAATAATCGCCGCGTGCGCGGTAGGGTTGTTTATAGGCGTTATTTTCCCAGTAATTATAAAAGCCGCGAAAAGAATGCACAGAGGTTATTGCCTGTATAACGGCGGGGTTGCCGGAGGTTTTATAGCGACATTTTTTTTCGGGCTTTTCCGAAGCCTGGGAATAGAAATTCTGCCGGAATATTATTGGGATACGGAACATACAGTTTTTCTCGCATTTTTTACCTATGCCCTTGCCATGGCGTTGATTCTTTACGGGATTATCGTGGACAAACCCGCGAACGCATTCAGAAAATTCAGACAGCTTATAAAAGAAAAAGATATAAAAAATAATGACTATCTGACTAAATACGGAACTACCTGTTACATAAACATTGGAGTAATGTGCGTAGTATCAACCAGTACAATTCTTTTTCTTAACATACCAATTAATGGCCCGGTTCTGGGCGCTATTCTTACAGTAGTGGGGTTCGCCGCCGCCGGAAAACATATGGGAAACGCAATCCCTGTTTTAATTGGAAGCATAATCGCCGCATATCTGAATTATCCCGCGATGGATAGCCCAAATAACGCTTTGGCAATCCTTTTCTCAACAGGACTCGCCCCAATCGCGGGCAAACATGGCTGGCATTGGGGAATTGTAGCTGGGTTTATTCATGTTTCTCTCGCCCATATTATGGGAGATATTAACGGCGGGTTAAATCTATACAACAATGGATTCGCCGGAGGGTTTGTCTCTATAACGATAGTACCGGTAATTGTGTTTTTTAAAGAACTTTTTAGAAAACACAAACCCCTTTAATCGCGCATTGCCTCTATTCCCTATTATTTACTCCCCATATATAATAATGCCATGTTACCAAGGCTGATAAAATACATTCTGACGGAAATACCGGAGTCACAGGAAGTTGAAATTTCCGGATGGGTCAGAACCACACGGGATATGAAGAATCTGGTCTTTGTGGAAGTATACGACGGTTCCTGCTTTGCCGGTATTCAATGTACTTTTAATCGCGCATCGGGTTTTGACACCGAAACCGAAGAAGCTCTTTTGGCTCTTTCAACGGGCGCTTCTGTAAAAATAAAAGGACAGCTTGTACCGTCTCCCGCTTCGGGGCAAAAGGTTGAAATTGCCGCCGCCGGACTGCTGATACTTGGTTCTTCTCCGGCAGAAACCATAACCGGAAAAATTCCCGAGCTTGATATACAAGCCTATCCTCTTCAGAAAAAACAACATTCCCTGGAATTTCTTAGGGAGATTGCCCACCTGCGCCCGCGAACCAACACATTCGGCGCCATAACAAGGCTCAGAAACCGTGTGTCCTTCGCCATTCACCGTTATTTTCAGGAGAGGGATTTTCACTACCTTCACACCCCCATTATCACCTCAGGGGATTGTGAGGGAGCGGGGGCGATGTTTCAGGTAACAACCCTTGACATTGAGGCGTTAGCTAGGGGCGGAACTCCACAGATTAATTATTCCAAAGATTTTTTTGGCAAAAAAACTTTTATGACCGTTTCCGGCCAGCTAGAAGCGGAAACCTATGCCTTGGCTCTTTCCCGTGTTTACACTTTTGGCCCGACATTCCGTGCGGAAAACTCCAACACAGCGCGGCACTTGGCGGAGTTTTGGATGGTGGAGCCGGAGGTCGCCTTCGCTGAGCTTGAAGACGACATGGCCCTTGCAGAAGATTTTTTAAAGTATGTTTTCAACACCGCTCTGGAAGAATGCGCCGAAGAGCTTGCGTTTTTTGATGCGCGTATCGAAAAGGGCCTTATAGAGAACCTTAATAAAGTGGCGAATGCCAAATTCGCGCATATCACCTATACAGATGCAGTTAAAGAACTGGAAAAAGCCGCCGCCGCCAATAAGGGGCTTTTTGAGTTTGAGCCGCGCTGGGGCTGCGATTTACAGAGCGAACATGAAAAGTTCCTAACCGACAAAGTCGCCGGCGGCCCGGTAATCGTTACCGATTATCCAAGGGAGATAAAAGCTTTTTATATGAAACTGAACGAAGACGGCAAAACCGTACGGGCAATGGATGTACTGGTTCCCCGTTTGGGAGAAATAATCGGCGGCTCCCAGCGCGAGGATAATCTGGAAAAACTAATCCAGCGTATAAAAGAACTGGATATGAACCCGAAAGATTATAACTGGTATCTTGACCTTCGCCGTTACGGATCAGTTCCTCATGCCGGGTTTGGCCTTGGTTTTGAGCGGTTGATACAGTACATTACCGGCATGGCGAATATCCGTGACGTGATCCCGTATCCACGAGCGGTAGGGCAGGCGGAATTTTGATGAAATTTACTCAGAGAGGTCTTTTCTCGTTAATACTTGCCTTTATTGTACCATTTTTCGCGGACGCGCAATATTTCTACACACCGCCCCTGCTCGCTCCGTATGTCGAAAACGCTCCTGAAATCAATTCCAGGGCGGTGGTTTTGATTGACTCAGAAACAGGGGCGTTAATCTACTCAAAAAACCCAGATGAGGAAATTCCCCCGGCGTCTCTTACAAAACTTATGACAATGCACCTATTAATGAAAGAAATTGAAACGGGAATGGCGTCTTATGATGAGATTGTTCCCATTACCGTGGAAAGCTGGGCGCAAAGACAGCCGTACCGTTCAAGCCTGATGTTTCTTGAGCCGGGTCAGATAGTGACGTTACGTGAAATACTGCTGGGACTGGCGGTTTCTTCGGGTAATGACGCGGCTGTCGCGGCGGCGCTCTGGTTCGCGCCAAGCGTCAATGACTTTGCCTCTGTAATTACAGCGGAAGCGCGCCGTCTTGGACTTAATGTTACGCGCTTTACCGAACCGTCCGGGATTTCACATGAAAATATGACAACCGCCGCCGAGTTCGCTTTTTTTTGTTACCAGTATATAAGGCTTCATCCGCGAAGCCTTAAAGATTTTCATTCCGCGCCGTTTTTTTCCTATCCCATGTCAGCTAACATTCCTGAGAATTCCAGACGGAATCTCCAGACCATTACCCAGTACAACCGTAATACCCTGTTAAGAACTTTCCCCGGCGTAGACGGGCTTAAAACCGGGTACATTGAAGAATCAGGATACAACGTAGCCCTTACCGCAGAGAGAGATAAAACCCGTTTTATCGCCGTCATTCTAGGAGCGGAAAGTATTGCTGATCGCGCGGCGGACGGTACACGGCTCCTTACATGGGCGTTTGACAATTTTAAAACCGTTCGTCCTGTTATCGGCCATATAGAAAACGCCCGCTTGTGGAAGGGCAGGGCGGACACCGTGGAACTTACGCTTGCGTGGCCGGCGGATTTTACCTCTCCCGTTAACCGATCATCTTCCTTGAGATATGAGACATATATACCCGATCCATTAATCGCTCCCCTTCATCCCGGTTTCCCCGCCGGTTACCTGATTATTTCTGATGAATACGGCGAATTGAGCAGGGTGCCGCTTGTAACCGTTAACTTCTACGAAAGGGGAAATATCTTTAAACGAATATGGCACTCTATCTTACTTTTGTTTAAAAATTAGAGTAATCCCTAAAACAACCCCGAAATTTTCCCCGTATTGTCTATATCAATTTTTTCCGCAGAAGGAACGGGAGGAAGACCCGGCATGGTCATAATTTCCCCAGTGAAAACCACGATAAAACCCGCGCCTGCGGAAATCTTTACGTCCCTTACCGTAAGCTTCCAGCCTAGCGGTGCGCCCAATAGAGACGAGTCATCGGAAAAACTGTACTGTGTCTTAGCCATGCAGATTGGAACTTTATCAAGCCCAAGTTTCTCAATCCGCCTGATGTGTTTTAGCGCGTCACGCGTAATTACAACGCCGTCTGCACGGTAGATTTTCCTGGCGATAGCTTCTATTTTTTCGCTTATAGAAAGATTGACATCGTAGGCGAAGTCAAAATTATTGGGCAGATCACAAACGCGCACGACTTCTTCGGCAAGTTTTACTCCGCCTTCGCCGCCCTTTGCCCAGACTTCCGACAATGCCACGTTGACACCTAATTCCCCGCATTTTTTTTCTACCAGATCAAGTTCCGCGCTTGTATCTTTCGGGAAGACGTTTATCGCGACAACAGCCGGAAGTTTGTAAACTTGTGTGATATTTTCGACATGCCGCAGCAGATTCGGCAGACCAGCCTCGATAGCGGCGAGATTCTCGTTTTCCAGTTCCGCCTTGGGAACGCCGCCGTGGGATTTCAGCGCGCGGATGGTCGCTACAATTATAACAGCCGAAGGCTTAAGCCCCGCGAAACGGCATTTAATGTCCAGAAATTTTTCCGCGCCAAGGTCTGCGCCAAAACCCGCTTCCGTAACAACATAGTCGGCGCACTTTAATGCGTACTTTGTCGCCATGATCGAATTACAGCCGTGAGCGATATTGGCGAACGGCCCGCCGTGGATAAAGGCGGGAGTGCCTTCCAGCGTTTGCGCCAGGTTTGGTTTGAGAGCGTCTTTAAGAATCGCCGCCATCGCTCCCTGCGCGTTAAGCTGCGCCGCCGTGACAGGCTGCTCGCTGCCATCGGATTGCTTGCCGAATGTATAACCGACAATGATTCGCCCAAGGCGGTTTTTCAGATCGTCAATGTCGGAGGCGAGGCAGAGAATCGCCATTATTTCCGAAGCGGCAGTTATGTCAAAACCATCCTCACGGGGAGAGCCGTTTGCACTTCCTCCCAGACCGTTCGTAACAAAACGAAGTTGGCGGTCATTCATATCCACGCATCTTCGCCAGACAATTTTGCGAGAGTCGATGTTTAGTTTATTGCCCTGATATATATGATTGTCGATCATAGCCGCAAGAAGATTATTCGCCGTTCCTATGGCGTGAAAATCGCCGGTAAAGTGCAGATTAATATCTTCCATCGGGATAACCTGCGCCCAGCCGCCGCCGGCAGCCCCGCCCTTTACGCCGAATACCGGTCCAAGCGAAGGTTCCCGCAGCGCGACCATCACCTTTTTCCCGATAAGGGACAGACCATCCGCTACGCCAACCGTTGTTGTAGTTTTGCCCTCTCCGGCAGGTGTGGGATTAATGGCCGTTACAAGAATGAGTTTTCCATCTTGTTTGCCCTGATTTTTATGAAGGTAGCTATAATCCGCTTTTGCTTTGTATTTCCCGTAGTACTCGATAAATTCATCGGGAATTCCGGCTTTTTCCGCCACCTCTCCGATAGGAAGTGAATGTTCCGGATACACCGATTGGGCAATCTCTATATCGGAGCCTGAAAATTTCTTAATACCTGACATTTAATCATAATGTAGCAGACATGCCAAAATGTCAAGAACAATGTAATAATGGGAATAATGAACGAAAAGGAGTACCCGTATATTGAAAAATAGAACAAATTATGATATAATAAATGTAATTTAGGGAGAAGTTTATGAAAAACAAGATAAAAATATTTAAAAAGCGGTCAGGGGAAGCCAGTGTTAAAACCACGGATATAAAAGACATCGCTAAACTTATCGCGGCCAGGATGGTATTCGGGTTATTTTTAATTTCCGCTGTAATTATTTTTATTGTTTCCGAGTTGGTTAATCTTCAAATGATCAATTATGAGACAACCGTTACAGAGGCGACGCAGAACCATTTAAGAGCATCAGTACAGGCTCTCTCGAATTTGGTCAGCGCCGAAGAGTTGGATCTTTTTCATACTGTCGAGGACAAGGAAAGGCCGGAGTATCAGGAAATGAGAGAGCAGCTTAAAAATTTTGCCCGGGAATACAATGTTCTTTATGCGTATTATTGGCGTTATTACGGGGACAGCAAACTTCAGTATATAATTGATAATGATACCGACCCTGAAACTCAGGTAGGGCCGGAAGACATTGAACTTATCGAAGAAATTGCCGCTTTTAGCGCTTTACTGGGAGATGTTGATGTAACAGATTTGGGCGATTACACTCCCACATGGGAAGGTCTTTTAACCGCTTATGCCCCTGTATTTGACAGCGATGGCAATGTTTATTGCGTTGCCGGAGTAGATATCAGCGACGAGTTTATTTTTATTCAACGTAGTGATGCGCATAACATGAAACTCCTGCAGATGATTTCAATTCCGCTGGCGGTAATTCTTGCCGTTATTAATATGATGCTTTACCGCAAAAAGACCAAGCAAATTGAAGAAGCCCATATCAAACTTCAATACTTTAACAATAACCTGCGCAGGGCTTTTTCCACCTATTTATCAGAGGATGTGGTAGAAGAAATTGTTTCCGATCCTACCCGTCTGCAGCTTGGCGGAATAAAACGGCACATGACTGTCCTGTTCACCGATGTAAAAAATTTTTCCAGAATAGCGGAAGCGTTGGCGCCGGAACAGTTGGTTGACCTTCTTAATTATTATCTTTCCTCCTTGAGCGATGTTATTCTGAATCAAAAAGGAACTATCGACAAATATCAGGGAGACGCGATTGTTTCTTTTTTTGGCGCGCCGCTGGAACTTCCCGATCATGCTCTGCGAGCCTGTGTCAGCGCGGTCATCATGAAACGGATGGAAGCCGAAATAAATAATTATGTCGAGGAAAACAATCTTAGCCCAACGCCTCTTTTAACGCGAATTGGAATTAATTCCGGCGATATGGTTGTTGGAAATATGGGTACGCAAAAAAAGATGAATTACACAATTATCGCCAACGCCGTAAATCTTGCTGCGCGTCTTGAAGGATTAAACAAACAATACGGAACCTGGGTTATGGCTTCTGAAGCCACAATAATGGAAACCAAGGGGTTACTCCTTACCCGCCGTCTTGACCGTGTCAGAGTTGTCGGCATAAACGAGCCGGTGCGCGTACATGAGGTACTGGAAATAAAGGCGGATGCCTCCGATACATTGCGCGAACAGGTGAACCGTTTTCATAATGCGTTGGATCTTTTTGAGGCTCGCTCATGGAAAGACGCCGAAGCAGCGTTTAACCATGTTCTGGGAATAACCCCCAACGACAAAGTTTCGCTTCTGTATATAGATCGCTGCCGTCAATATCAGAAGGCTCCTCCTTTGAATGACTGGGATGGGGTTTTTAATTTTTCGGAAAAATAAAAAGCGGCCAAAAAGTATGCGGAGTTTCCGCTAAACGTACAAGTAACGTTTAATCTTCATTGTGGGTGTTTTCTCGAAAGGCTCGTATCGAATTTCAATTCTGCTAAGGCGTGAGAAATCCGCGAGCTTTTTGTTTGCCCACGCGCGTAATTCTTCTATCGCGTGTTCAATCGCCCCTGCCGCCGCTTTTGCTGCATCGCTTAAACTTACAAGGGCAACCAGTTCTCCTCTTTCGCCGGTGTACACAAGCGCGTCTTCGACAAGCCGCGAAGAACCGAGCAAGCCTTCGATTTCTTCCGGGTAGATATTTTCGCCAGACGGACCAAGTATCAGCGCCTTGAGCCTTCCCTTGATCTGGAGCCTGCCTTTTTTGTCAAATCTTCCTAAGTCGCCTGTTCGCAGCCAGCCGTCACAGGTGAACGCTTCGGCAGTCTTTTCCTTGTCGTTGTAGTAACCCAGCATAACATTAGGCCCGCGCACCTGAATCTCGCCGTCCAGCGAACAGTCATTCCTGACGATTCGTATTGTGACACCCCTAGCCGCCGTGCCGACCGAACGAATCGGGAAACGGTGGGGAGAAGTTCCCGCTACAAGCGGCGCAGCTTCGGTAAGGCCGTAACCAATGTTATAGGGGAACCTGGCGCGGCGCAGGAATTTTTCCACTTCTGAGGAAAGCGGCGCGCCGCCAATGCCAAAGACGCGGATACAGCCGCCCAACGCAGAAATTAGTTTACGCCCGGCGACACGTATCGCCAATGGACGGGTAAAGGAGAACTTGTACAGCTTGCTGCCGCGTAGTTTTGGAGCGATTGCGTTGCGGTAAATTTTCTCGATAAGAAGCGGAACGGTAATCATAGCGGTAGGGCGCAGCAACTTGACAGCGGGGAGCAATACCGAAGGAGAAGGCGGCTTTTCCAGATAGGTAATGCTAGCGCCGGAGATTATCGGAGCCAGAAGCCCAATACTACATTCGTAGGAATGGGCAAGGGGCAATACCGAAAGGAAGCGGTCACGTGGGACTATTCTTTTAAACGCCAAAGAAGAAAGCGCGCTGGAAATTATATTCTTACCGGAAAGCATCACACCCTTGCTGTTTCCCTGAGTCCCGCTGGTGTAAATAATGGTTGCAAGGTCATCGGGTTTATGTTGAGGGAAACAGCTTCCTCCGTCATAGTGCAGGGGCAGTTGTTTTTCGATACCGTTTACGAACACGGTAACTTCCGCTGTTTTCTCATTGCCTGTAATACTGTCAATATAAATTAGCGGCGTTTGTGAGAATATGGATAACCCTTCCTGCCGCCCGATTTTTTCAGACATCGTGCGGCTAAGACAGACCGCCGAGACTTCCGCATGATTCGCGATATTCTGTATCTGTTCTGTCGAGAAACCCGTAAGCAGGGGAACCGAGACCGCCCCTGCCAAAGCAATACCAAAATAGGCAAACGCCCATTCCGGGCAATTTTCGGAAAGAACCAGAACTCTTCCGCCATTTTTGACACCTAACTGCCTTAAAAGAAAAGCAATCTGCCTGGAGCGGATTCCCATCAATTTATAAGTTGTATGCCCGTGAATTCCCTCATCATTTAACATGGCAAGAGCGGGACGATTTTTATATTTAACGGAAGCTTCAAGACACAGCCGCGCCAATGTTTTTTCCTGTAACTGTAACATTGACAGTTTAGAGCGTTTTTAAAGTGAAAAGTTGCAAGAAGGTTGAGCTTCTTGCAAAACGCGAATAGGTTCTAACCGAAAAAAGCCTTACCCAAAGTGCCTCTTTAAAAGCCCCTTAAACCCGGCGCAATGGCGGGCTTCGTCTCGGGCCATTTCGTGGACGGAATCGTGGATCGCGTCCAGATTTAACGCTTTGGCTCTCTTGGCAATATCAGTCTTGCCGTCACAGGCGCCGAACTCGGCGTCAACGCGCAGTTCAAGGTTTTTCTTTGTACTGTCGGTAAGAACCTCGCCTAAAAGCTCGGCAAACCGGGCAGCGTGTTCCGCTTCTTCAAACGCATAACGCTTGAAAGCTTCGGCGACTTCGGGATAACCTTCGCGTTCGGCGACACGGGACATTGCCAGATACATTCCTACCTCGGTACACTCACCGTTAAAATGCGCCTGCAAGTCCTTTATAATATCAGCGTCAACACCCTTGGCAACGCCAAGTACATGTTCTGCAGCAAAAGCAGCGCCCGCAGTTTGCTCTTTAAATTTTTCCGCAGGAGCCTTACATTGAGGGCACTGCGCCGGAGGCTGATCGCCTGTGTGTGTATAACCACAAACTGAACAAACCCATTTTTTCATACTAACCTCTCTTTTAGCCGCAGTCGAACCGAAGGTTCGCGCGGCAATTTTAATCGAACGGCTTCGCAACGCGAAGACGATAACTCCTTACTTAAATCTTTAAATTAATAATGGCTTATACCATTATCATTATATACAATATACGCTGTAATAATATATCAGGCAAGAAGGAAATCAGGTGTTATCTTTTAGTGTTGAAAGGGACTTATACTAAATGAAAAAAAGTGAAATATTGGGTGGTGACAGTCACCATTTTCAACCGTTTAAATGTCAAACAGCTACGGCCACAGGCTAAAGCTGACGTTATTATCCGCCGGAGGGAGATCCACCCAAAGACCGTCAAGGGCATACTTCTGCTGGCTGTAAATAAACCGGCCCCATAGGTTAAGTTTGGACTTGTCAAACGGCGGTTTAAGCTCCGTATCTTCATCTCCGGCATAATGTGCATCAAAAGCTTCCCCAACGGCCTCGGCTATGTATTCAGCGTCTCTGTCGGAAACCTTGTACTTTTTCAAGACGCTTATTGCTTCAAGCATAACCGTTCTCTTTACAAAAGCTTTGGCGTTTTGAGCAAAATCAGTTCCCGGGCGGAGTTTATCTACTATTGTTTCTGTGCGGAAAGTTATAACATTATCTTTTATTTCCGCATACCGGATTGGACAGGGAGCGGTTACCAACGAGCCGGTTTCCACATCATAGATTCTTTTGCCGCCAAATTGTGCGAGGGTTATGTCCTGTGCATGATAATGGCCGGTAAATACAAGTCTTACATTCCAGGAAGCAAGGAACTCCCCAAAACGGATAAAATCATCTACAAGGTAATCCGGGTGCAGTTTCGACTGTCCCTTCCAATGTTCCACAACGCCGTGATGCATAATGGCCATGACAGCCTTGTTTCTGTCTGCTGCAGTACGTAACACCAAAGCGATCCAGTCCGCTGTTTTTTGGCTTATTTTGCCGCCTACAATTGCTCCCGTCTCCGCAGTATTCTCTTTGTGTCGGCAGGAATCAATCCCAAGTATCCAGAGACCCTCAACGGGTTCGGCAACATAGCTTAAGGAATCGTCATCCCGCATAAGCGCAGAATTGTAACCGAAGTCCCCGTATATTTGCGAAAATTCTTCGGCGCTTACTGTTGGGACAGGCTTTTTGTTTTCTCCTTCGTAACTGAACGCATCCGGACAATTTACGTCATGGTTACCGGGAACTACAAAGGCCGCTATACCCGCATTGGTAAAAGCCCCAAGTTTTTCCGCTGTAATCTGGTGGTTAATCAACTCACCGTCCTTGGTTACATCTCCGGATATCAAAACAAAACTGACACCGGAAGCGATAATATCGTTTATCGCATACTCCAGTAATTCAATACTTTCCGGCAGAAGCTTCCGGTCGGAAGACATGGCTTTTTCAAAAGCCGCACCGGTAATACCAAGAGAATGATCGTAAACATGTAAATCACTGATGACGGCAAAAGACACATCAGGATACGGAGAAGCAGGTCCGGCATCCGGGTTTAACTCATATTGAATCTGCGTCCTGTTTGCGGTGCACGCGCAGACCAAGACAATAACGGCGATTAAAATAATTTTCGTTTTCATACTTATTATGGTAACGCGGAATTATACACGGTGCAAGCTGTGCCTGGCACTTTTTTTTGGGGGTGACTGACACCACCGCGCACATTTGTGCGTTTTTGGCAACTGTTGAGGTTGGGAAAAATGGCTGTTTCCAGACAAACTGGGGGGTGACAGGCACTTTTTTTCCCGCAGAAGTATCCTCTGCCGACTCTTGATTTTGAAGGAATTATGCATTATATTGAGTACAGGAGAAAACCAAGTGAATATTGGTACCAGAATTAACAATAAAAAACCCCTGCCCCAAGAAATAGTCTTTGAGGAGACCCCTGACTTTGAGTTGTTCAAAAGCGAGATTTGCCATAGAGTAAAAAGAGAAGGTGATCTATCTTTTATTAAAAATGTATTACTGTCAAATGAAATATTAAAATTATATAATAATCAATGGTACCCCGAAAGCTTGTATCTTTTGGCTATGGTAGATTATTTAAGCCGTGAAAATGAAATACCATTATACAATGCATATAATAATCTAAGGAATATAAAGTTTAAAAACATTTGGTATCCTGCAGACATAAGATTAATGGCTTCCGTCCTTGAAAGTGATGAACCTCTAATAAACAGCCTTAAAAACTGTATCTCTGAATTTTTAAGACATAACATTGTAGAATCCGAGATAAGAAATGTCTATTGATTTTAATAGAGAAAATCTTGATATTATTCTAAAAGATTTAGGAAAAGTATTTAAAAAATTAAATGGAAATAATATGCCAGCGGAAATCATACTGATTGGCGGAGCTTCAATTCTAACAAAATATGGATTTAGAAAAAGCACAAGGGATGTAGATGCCATAATTAGGGGAACATCTGTTATGAAAGAAGCAATAGATATAGTAGGAGAAAAATATAATCTTCCAAGCGACTGGCTCAATATGGATTTTAAGGAAACAGATTCATATTCAAGTAGGCTGATTGAAGTTTCAAAGCATTACAAAACATTTTCAAATATATTGAATGTAAGGATAGTAGAAGGTGAATATTTAATAGCTATGAAACTGATAGCAGGACGCAGCTATAAACATGATTTATCTGATATAGCAGGAATATTATGGGAACATGAGAAAAGTAAAAATCCCATAAATATCGAAAGTATAAAAAAGGCAGTTGATTATTTGTATGGCGATTGGAACAAAGTATCTGAAAAATCCAGAGAATTGTTAGAAGATATTTACAAAAAAGAAAATTATGAAAGATATTATAAAGAAAATAAGGTGTTTGAAGAAAAAAATAGGACTTTATTAACCGAATTTAAAATAAAATACCCTAACGTAATTCAAAAGGAAAATATAAATGAAATATTAGAGGAATTAAATAAAAAGGATGTGCAGTAGACAGAATCGGGTGACTGACACTACCGCGTGACCTGCTCAGACAAGGCTCTTCTGAGCATAAGCTGGGATTAAAACTGGTTCTCTTACTGTAGCGCCAGGCTTTGAGTCCAGACATGCAAGATCATATTCTGCCATACGCTCGCGGTAGAATTTAATATGCGTTTTATTTGACAAATAGTTGCCTATGTATTATTATTAAATTACCTAGCCTTATGCTA
>Ga0099364_10009604_pt1 | contig 13410 bp, 8 predicted proteins | sample TergutTh196P3_FD_73070 | JGI IMG/M metagenome (GOLD analysis project Ga0099364, IMG submission 73070) | Microcerotermes parvus P3 segment gut microbial communities from Pointe-Noire, Republic of the Congo - Th196 P3 | ecosystem: Host-associated > Arthropoda: Insects > Digestive system > Gut ...
TCTGTATTGGTAATCTGTGATGATGCATATTTTGGCCTTTTTTATGAAGAAGGAATACTAAAAGAGTCGTTGTTTGCCAGTCTTGTAAATCTTCATGAAAAAGTATTGGCAGTAAAAATAGACGGCCCCACAAAAGAAGATTATGTATGGGGGTTTAGGACTGCTTTTATCACTTTTGGCTCCAAAAATCTGGACGAAAATACTGCTGCGGCTCTGGAAAAAAAATGCATGGGAGCAATACGCTCTTCTGTATCCTGTACCAATACCCCGGCGCAATACCTGACCCTTAAAAGCTGGGAGGATCCGGAAACTGAAGCAGAGAAAAAGGCATTTTATACGCTGCTTTACAGCCGTTATAGGGCAGTAAAACAGTTTATTGCTGAAAATCCCATGCCGTCTTCTTTGCAGGCCCTTCCCTTTAATTCCGGATATTTTATGTGTTTCCGCTGTATAACCGGCGATAAGCCTGCTGGGGCAGAAAAAATACGCCAGGCCCTGCTTGCTAAAGGAATAGGAACCATAGCCTGGGGGGATGAATACTTACGGGTAACCTTTGCAGCGATAGAAGAAAAGGACATTCCTGGCTTGTATCGGGCGATTTATGAGACAGCGGATAGCCTAATATAAGCTAATATAAGACAGTAGTTTTATGCCGACAGACTAAATAAAGCGCCTGCCTGGGCTGCAGGAGCGGGGGTATAGGGCATTATAGCACTGGCTGCCTGGGCTGACTTGATCTGTCCCTCATATCTGGAGATTAGAGCGTCTATTTGTTCATCGGATAGGTCGTTTGTGTTAAGTTCGGGGCGCTTTTTCATCTGACCTAGCTGTTCTATCATTACATCAAGGATTTTAAGCTTGTTTATTGTAACTCCTGCGGTTCCTTCGGGGGCAGGGGTGCCGGAAACATGCTTAAATTGAGCATAGATATAGTTAGCTGGAGCGACCGGCAGGGTCATTCTGCCAGACCAAGAGGCTGTCATGGCATATCCAAGATTGGGAAGCGCTGCTGCGCCTGCTAGTTTCATCACTATAATCCTTCTTTGTTTCCTTATTGTTATTTTCGGTATTCTATTGAAAAAAATTAACTATGAGTTTATAATTGGAATAATGCAAATTTTGGACGCTTCTATTATTAGGCTTATAGAACGTATAGGTGAACACTACCGAAGCAATATTTCCAATCGATTTATAAGGCCTGCCCTGCTTCAGCTTCCTTTTGACAACCAATCCTGGGATTTAATAGATGATCTAACAGAAAAACCCCCTACACAAGCCACTCATCTGGACGAACTTTACCGGGAAATTATTGCAGCCTCCCATTTTGTAGCATTGGTTAGGCGGGAACAGGCAACAATTCGCAGCCGTGTCGGCCGTTCTGACCCCTCTTCACCGGATAAGGTGCTTCGGGAAATGGCAGTAAACAACTTTTCATCAAATCTTCAGATTTTTGCCGATCTGGTATATGAACTTTATATTAAACTGGTCGAAATTGATAAAACTGCAGCCAAGGGGAAAGTACCATTTTATTCCCAGATACCTGAGCTGTCCAATATAGGCCGTCTTTTGATAAGCAGTTAGTGTAACAAAACTTTTTTATAGCCATGGAATAGGTATATGCTGGAAAAATTAACACAAAAATTTTCGGATGCCCTGCGCTTTGTTGCCGGAAAATCGGTAATTAGCGAAAAAAACATTGATGATGCAGTGGAAGCTATCAAGATGGCCCTCTTGGAAGCGGATGTAAATCTTAGAGTTGTCCGGCGTTTTGTTAACTCAACCATAGAAGAAGCAAAGGGCGAGAAGGTACTCCGCTCTGTCGATCCAGGCCAGCAGTTTATCAAAATTGTCCACGATAAACTTGTTTCGTTTTTGGGCGGAAGCGGCGAGGGCTTAAAACTAAAGGGGCCGGATACCCTTTCTACAATATTGATGCTGGGTTTACAGGGTTCCGGAAAAACAACCAGTGCTACAAAACTTGCCCTGCGCTTAAAAAAAGAAGGGCGCAAACCCCTTCTGGCAGCCTGCGACTTAATCCGGCCTGCAGCAATAGAACAGCTTTTTGTTTTGGGTACTCAAATTGATGTACCGGTATACAAAGAGGATGGCGCCAAAGATCCAGTGGCAGTGTATAGGGGCGCTCTGGCTCTGGCAAAAAAAGAACTATACGATACGCTGATTATCGATACAACAGGCCGCCTTCAGATCGATCAAGTAATGATGGATGAGCTAAAGCGCCTAAGAGATGCTTCCAAACCCGATGAACTGCTCCTTGTTGCAGACTCCATGACAGGCCAGTCCGCTGTCGATATTGCTAAAACCTTTGATGAACAAATCGGTCTTAGCGGAGTGGTATTAACCAAATTTGATTCGGACACACGCGGCGGAGCAGCCCTGTCCCTTAAAACCGTTACCGGCAAGGCCCTTAAGTTTGTGGGAACCGGAGAAAAGCCGGAAGATTTTGAACCCTTCCACCCGGACAGAATTGCAGGCCGCATTCTGGGCATGGGCGATGTTGTTACACTGGTAGAAAAAGCCCAGGAAGTAATGGACCAGAAGGAAGCCCTGGAACTCCAGAAAAAAATGGAGAAGGAAACTTTTACCCTGGATGATTGGTTAAACCAGCTTCGCTCGGTAAAGAAAATGGGTTCCCTGCAAAAAATGCTGGACATGGTACCCGGCATGGCAGGCCAAATAAGCGAAGAGGATATAGATAAAGAAAATTTCAAATATCAGGAAGCAATACTTTCTTCCATGACAGCAAAGGAGCGGGACAACCATTTAATTATAGGCCCTTCCAGAAGAAGCCGCATTGCAAAAGGTTCCGGTACTTCTGTTGCAGAAGTAGGAAGGCTTATTAAAAAATTCGAAAAAATGCGCACCATGATGAAAAAGGTATCCAAGATGGGAAAGAATCCTGCGGCATTGCAGCAAATGATGGGGGGCAGGGGTTTTTAGGCCAATCGTTTTTTTACCAGCCGGAAAGACCAGTATACAATGTTTAGAAAAACCCCCATAAAAAGGGTAACTCCCCAGGTAGTCCGATATTGAAAGGGATTGGTAAAGCGGTCTCCTATATCCATAAGAACTTCTGATGTTTTGGTAAAAAGATCCCAGGTATTCCAGCGAAGATAACGGCCTATATAAATACCAAAACTTCCCATAAAAAGAAGAAGACCGGAAAAGATTGTAACAACAGGCCGGGGCAGCTTGCGTGCCAGAATCCGTTCTATATCCCACAGGCTAAAAAAACCATAGAGCATTCCGGCCCAGGCGTACGAAAGGATCATGAGAGTGTCATACCAAACAGGCATGGCTCTAAGCACACGAAGGTGAAACAGATCTGTTATTATATACGGGGCGTTGGGAAAAAAGATTATCCAAAAAATTAAAAGGGAGAATATGCCCAGTACAGATTGCTGTATTTTTGGCTTGATATAAGAAATACTGGTTAATGCCCAGGGTATAAAGGCCAGAAATAAATTCCAGTTTAGAAAAAAGAAGCCCCAGCCTCCTACATAAAGACGCCGAAAAAGTGTTGTACCCAGGCAAAAAAAGGAAAGCATTATCATAAAGACAGCTTCATCAAGTTTTTCTGCATCTCGTAACCATTTCATCTATATAATCCTTTTTGCATAATCCTTTTTGCAACCCTTTTTATTTTACCTTTTTTTTAAGCTTTCCTAAAGCGCGCTGCCTGGATACTTCGTACAATAATATGCCGGCAGCTACCGATACATTGAGCGAGTCCAGGCGGCCTTGGCATGGTATGGCTGCAATACTGTCGCAGCGTTCCCGAAGAAGCCGGGAAAGACCAGCCTCGCCTCCTATTACCAGGGCTATACGGCCCAGTAAATTAATTTCGTAGACAGATTGACCGTTCATATCGGCGCCATAGACCCAAAAATTGTTTTCTTTAAGTATCTGTACTGCTCTTACCAGATTGGCTTCTTCTGCATTTTTTACCCAAGCGCTGGCTCCGGCAGAAGTCTGGGCAATTATTGGAGCATTTTTTGCAGTCCGCCGCCGCCGGCTAAGGACTAAATCTACGCCAAATTGATCGCAGGATCGCAGTATTGCCCCATAATTGTGCGGGTCGGTTATTTCATCAAGAATGATAACCAGCGCATCGCTGCGATTTCCAAGGGTCTCTAAAAAGTCTTCCAAAGTAGTAAATTCGGCCGAATCATTATCTGTTGTTTCCAGGACCAGTCCCCGGTGATCCGGAGAAAGCCTGTCCAAATCGGCAGTTCCCACCCTATCTACCCGAATTTTGTATGTTAATGCCAAATCTGCCAATTCACGGGCTCTTGGTCCCGGTTTTGCCATTAATAAAGGGCCGCAGGGGATGCCGGAACGTATTTGCTCTTCTATTGCATGAAAACCCGATAAATATGCCATTAAATCATCATAACTTGCCGGGTCTGGCATATACAATATCCCAAAATACTATCGACAAAATACCAAATCTATAGTAAACTAGCTATGTATCTATAAAAAAACTAAAAAACTAGTAAAGTGAGGGTGGCATGGGGGATGTATTATCAATTGTATTGGGAGGAGGAAAGGGAACCCGCTTGTTTCCTTTGACCCAGGCAAGGGCAAAACCAGCTGTTCCTTTTGGGGGCCGTTACCGCCTGGTAGATATTCCTATTTCCAACTGTATAAATGCTAATCTAAGGCAGATTTATGTATTAACCCAGTTTAATTCCGCCTCGCTAAACCTGCATATCACACAAACCTTTACATTTGACATTTTTTCCAAGGGTTTTGTAGATGTACTGGCAGCAGAACAGACTTTTGAACATACCAGCTGGTTCGAAGGCACTGCCGATGCCATTCGGAAGAATTTTATCCATTTTAGGACTCAAAAACCATCCCATTATCTCATTCTTTCCGGGGATCAGTTGTACCGTATGGATTTACGTGATTTTATCAATAGTCATGAAAAGTCCGGTGCGGAAATAACCATTGCCTGTACCACTGTATCAAGAGAAGATGCAAGCCAGCTTGGTATACTTAAGGTAAATAAAAACCTGGGAATTACCGAATTTTTGGAAAAACCAGGGCCTGACCGGGATATTCAAAATTATAAAGCTCCGCAGGAAATAAAAAAAGATAAAAACGGCAAAGACGAATATTTGGCATCCATGGGAATTTATATTTTTAATGCTGCAGCAATGGAAGAATGTCTTAACAATGATCTTACAGATTTTGGCAAGGAAATAATCCCCCAGTCGATCAACAAATTAAAGGTAAATGGATATGTTTTTGATGGTTATTGGGAAGATATTGGAACCATTAGAAGTTTTTATGAAGCAAATCTGGAACTTACTTCGGTGCGGCCCCGCTTTGATATTTATGACGAAACCATGCCCATTCATACCCGTATGAGATCCCTGCCTCCTTCAAAAATGAATTTTAGCAATATGTCCCAGTCTTTGGCTTCCGAAGGCTGCATTATTACCAATGCATCAATTTCCAATTCCATAGTTGGACTTAGAACCATTATAGAATCCGGAGCGAGCCTTAACGGAGTAATCTGTATGGGGGCAGATTACTATGAAACTGAAGAACAGAAAAAAATTAACGAAGAAAAAAGAATCCCCAATATAGGCATAGGCAAAGGCGTTACCATACGAGGCGCGATAATAGATAAAAATGTCTGTATAGGAGAAGGCTGCCGTATTGGTATAGACAATATTAACAGGTCCGATGGCAACTATGAACAATACCATATTGTAGACGGGGTTATTGTCATTCCCAAAAATACTGTTCTGTATCCTGGAACAGTTCTATAGGCCATATGAATGTAAAACCTGCAATTAAACTGGTTATTTTTCTGGGTCTTGTTGCTGGTATTGCAGGGTGTCTGATTACAGGGTGCTTAATCGATGAGTCTTCTTTTAATATAAGAGCCATACAATCCTACCGCGATATTCCGGGTATAACCGCAGAAGAAATTGCCGCGATTGAAGCGCTTAAGGCAGGCAGAGAACATTTTTCCTATGGAAGCAATTTTACAACGGAAGCTTTCTTTCTATCCGATGGTACGATGGCGGGTTTTACAACAATGTTCTGCGAATTGCTTTCCGGTCTTTTTGACATCCCCTTTGTTCCGGAAGCTTATGAATGGGATTCCCTAAAACAACGACTTGACCAGCGAGAGATCGATTTTACCGGCGAACTAACTCCAACACCTGAACGGAATCTGTTTTATTTAATGAGCCATCCTATCACAGAACGTTCGCTGATGGTTTTTACCTACGGCGATGCCGTTATAATAAATACAGAAGCCGATATTAACGGCCTTACAATAGGTTTTTTTGAAGGGACTATCACCGCTCAATCCATTCTTGACATGTATCCTGCTCTTGGCTTTGAAGTTGTGGATGTAAAAAACCATGCAGAAGCAGTTGAGATGCTGGAGTCGGGCCTTATAGATGCGTTTATAAATGAAGGGGTAGATGCATACTTCTTTCATGATTTTAATTTAACTAATTACAAAACAATTTTTCCCCTTGTTTATACTCCCATTTCGCTGACTACTGCAAATCCCGATCTTGAGCCGATAATTTCGGCGGTGAACAAGTATATTACAGCAGGCGGTATTAACAGAATATATGAATTATACAGGGAAGGTACTAATGAATATTCCAGATTTATTTTCCATAAATCGCTTTCCAACGAGGAAAGGGCATATATTGATGATCTGGCAGCAAGGGGCGCAAAGGTTCCTATAGTTTTGGAATCCACAAATTATCCTGTTAGTTTTTATAATGAAACAGAAAAGGAATTTCAGGGGATCGCAGTAGATGTTTTAACAGAAGTAAACATGCTGTCCGGAATTGAGTTTGAGGCTGTAAATGATATATACATACCCTGGGCAGCGATGCTTGAAATGCTAAATACGGGCGAAGCAGCTTTAATTTCTGAATTATTATTGACAGAAGAAAGAAAAGGAAAATATTTATGGTCTGATAGATCCTATTATTCTTCCCCATACGCATTTATTTCAAAATCTGACTATCCGTACCTGGGGCTGTATCAAATATCCCGGGCGGCAGTGGGTGCCATAGACGGATCTGCCTATGAAGAGATGTACAATCATTGGTTCCCTGGCAACACAAATCTTAGGCTTCACAATAATCGTGACGAAATGCTGGATGCCATTGAAAGAGGCGAGATCGATCTTATTCTATCATCAGAACATCTGCTTCTTTACCAAACAAACTACAGGGAAATCCCGGGATTTATTATTAATTTTTCTTTTGATGTTTCTACTTATTCATATTTTGGGTTCAATATAGATGAAGAAACTCTTTGTTCAATTGTCAGTAAAGCAATGGATTCTATAGATACCAACAGAATTTCCAGAAAATGGACAAGCATTGCATTTAACTATTCAAAAGCACTTGCCGAAGAACGTTCTCGTTATATGACTATTACAATAGTCGTCCTTTCTTTGATACTTGTACTGTTGATATTTTTATCTATTCAAAGCAGAAAAAGGAGGAAAATTATCTCCGAGCAGGCAAATACACTCTCTGTTATCTATGATTCAATGCCTGCAATGATATACTGTAAGGATGTAAACGGTCTGTATACTGTCTGTAACAATAAGTTTGAAGAGTTTTTTGGAATTTCTGAAAAGGACCTTGCCGGTAAAAATCCTTCCGAGGTTGGAGGATTTGACGAGATATCGGCGCAGGAACATAAAGATGTAGATAAAAAAGTACTAAATGAAAATGTAACAGTAAGCTACGAAGGATGGTATGTTTATCCCGATAAATCTCACAGGCTTATGGAAATTACCAAAGCGCCCCTAATTCAGGACGGCAAAGTAACAGGTTTAATTGGATTTGCATGGGATGTTACAGAAAACAAACTTGCCGAAGAATATAAGTATGCAAATGACCTAAATAAAACATTGGCAAAAATCATGGAATCGCCGGTGTTTTCTTCCGGAGAGTTAAAAGATGCTGCCAGCGTTGTTGTAAAGGAAGGATGCCTTGCGCTTAATGTGCACCGGGTTGGATTATGGTGCATAACAGAAGACAACATACTTTTAAAAAATCTCGTTAGTTATGATGCTTCTTTGGATGATTATATTATTCAGGACGATGTTGATCTTTCAAAAAATAAAGAATACTTAAGTCTTCTTTTAAGCGAACGGATAATAGCGTTTAGCGATCTTTCAAGCCCCGGCGATATAAGTGATTTAATGAATGATTATGATCCCGATGTGTGTTCCATGTTTGATGCACCTATACGTATAGCAGGGAAGCTTACGGGAGTGATCTGTATGGAGCAAAGATACTGCGAAGCTTTTCCTAAAAACCGGGAATGGACAGCAGAAGAACATAGTTTTGCCTCTTCTCTTGCGGACTTTATGGCTATTGTCATTGCCAATGATGAACACCGCATTTTAATGCGCCGTACCGAAAACTTGATGAACAAATTACCCGGAATGATGTATCAGCACCTTACCAATTTCCCCGAATGTACTATTACCTATGTAAGCGAGGGCAGTAAGGAATTTATAGGGTATACGCCCGAGGAGCTGGTTGGCGGCCCTAACAAGTTTATGGCGATGGTGCATCCCGATGACCTGGAGAGCATGGGAAATGCATTCGAAGAAGCCCTTGAAGCTGGTTTGACTTATGAACAAACTTACCGGATTGTCATGCCTGATGGTTCAATTAGGTGGATTATGGATCGCTGCAATGCTTTGGAAAGGGATAAAGACAGTAAGCCAATTTCGGTCGAAGGTTATATGTTCGATATCACCGAGCAAAAGCAGCTGGAAGATGCCAGACTAACAACACTTATGCTTGATACATCCCCTCTTTGCTGCCAGCTATGGAATAAAGACTTTGAAACGTTTGACTGTAACAAAGCAGCTGTTAAACTTTATGGTTTTAAGAGCAAACAGGAATATGCAGAGAGGTTTAAAGAATGTTCTCCGGAATATCAGAACGACGGACAGCGTTCCGGCGAAAAATCTATAATGCTGATTAAAAAAGCCTTTGAAGAAGGCTCTTGTGTTTTTGAGTGGACTCACCGTATGCCCTTGGACGGAACGCTTTTTCCTGCAGAGGTAACTCTTGTCCGGGTAAAATATAATGACGAATATGTTGTAGCCGGATATACAAGAGATCTGCGCGAACATGCACAGATGATGTTAGAGATTGGATACCAAAGTAATTTATTAAGTACCGTGAACACATTCTCCAATATCCTCATTGAATCGAATATAGAAAATTTTGAAGATAATTTACTGCATGCCATGAGTTTGCTGGCAGAAGCGCTTGATGTTGACCGTATACGAATTTTAAAAAATAAAATTATTGACGGAGAATTGTATTATGATCATTTAATAAGCTGGTCGGCAATGCCAATGTCAGAAAATGAAAAAAGGGAAAAGATCTGCTTTCCCTACAATACTACGTTACCCGAATGGAAGGAAATATTATCCCGAGGACACAATATTAATAGTCTTTTGAGCGATATGTCCGCGGAAGAACGAACGATTCTATCCACATATAGCATTATATCTGTTCTGGTTGTACCGGTTTTTTTACAGGAAGAATTTTGGGGCTTTATAAGCTGCGATGATTGTGTAAGAGAGCGAAAGTTTACAGAAAATGAAGAAAATATAATGCGATTTACCGGAAATATGATTGGCAGCGCTTTAAACCGTAATGACATGACAAAAGCCATGGTTGAATACCATCAGAACCTTCAAAGTATGCTTGATTCTTTGCCTGTTGGGGTTAGGATAGTCAGTATTGACGACGGACAACTGGTTTATGCTAACAAGGCATCTATGGATATATTTGACTGCAAGGATTTTGAAAGGGATGTAGCTGGCCGCACTGCATTCGATTTTATGCCCGAAATACAGCCAGACGGAAGAACAACTGCCGAAATGGCCAGAGAATTTTTCCAGACAGAAAATGTCCCCACAGAATTTCAATGTTTTAAACTGGGCGGAGAATTATTTACTGCGCGGATTACTTCGTGTACTATTCTTTTTAAGGGGAAATTATCCTCTCTTGCAATTATTGAGGACGTGACGGAAGAAAAAGAGTCTCTTGCCATATTAAAAAATATTTTAAACGGGCTTGACGAGATGATTTATGTTACCGATCCCGAAACGGACAGCATACTGTTTATAAACGACTACATGAAAGACCATTATGGCATTATGCACGACTGTGTAGGAGAAGTTTGCTATGAGGTTTTACAAAAAGGCCTAAAAGAAAGGTGCGAATTCTGTCCTTGTTTTAAACTTGAAAAGGACCCCGATAAAGCTGTTGTTTGGGATGAGGTCAGCACCTTAACAAACCGAACATATCATAATACCGACAGAATAATTAACTGGTCCGGCGGAAAAAAAGTTCATTTACAGCATTCCATTGATATGACCGAATTAATTTCGGCAAAAGCAATGGCAGAACAAGCCAGCCGGGCAAAGAGCGACTTTCTTGCAAAAATGAGCCATGAACTTCGAACGCCCATGAATGCAATAATCGGCATGACAGAACTTGCCCTTCGTGCAGAAAAATTTGATGCAGCACGGGAATACTTTTTAACGGTTAAACAGGCAGGTGTAAATCTATTATCAATCATTAACGATATTTTAGATTTTTCAAAAATAGAGTCGGGAAAATTAATAATAATTCCGGAACCATATTTGTTTGCATCCTTGATCAATGATGCAATAAGCATAATAAGAATGAGAACAGTAGATTCCAGGCTGCGCTTAACAGCATATATTGACAGCAAAATTCCAAATACTCTTATCGGGGATGAAATAAGGATTCGTCAGATACTGCTTAATCTTTTAAGCAATGCTGTTAAGTATACAGAAAAAGGTTTTGTATCTTTTTACGTAAACGGAGAAAAAATTGATGAAAATACAATAAACCTCTTTATTGAAGTAAAGGATTCCGGCAGGGGTATAAAATCAGAAGATCTGGGAAGTTTGTTTAAGGATTATACGCAATTTGATCAGGAAAAAAACAAAGGTATTGAAGGAACAGGTCTGGGGCTGGCAATTACAAAAAATATTGTTAAAGCAATGGATGGAGATATTTCTGTTCAATCAGAATACGGTAAAGGCAGTGTCTTTACCGTACGCTTGCCGCAAAAAATACACTCTCCGGAACCTTTGGCAGAGCTTGAAAATCCGCAGGAATGCAGTGTAATACTGTATGAACGCCGTGAAGTCTATGCCAATGCAATTATTAAAAGCATAAAAAGTCTTGACGCAAGCTGTACGCTTGTCTGTACAGATGCCGAGTTTTATGAAAAACTGTCCAGCAAGGAATATAATTTTATATTTATTTCATATATTTTGTTCAAACAAAATAAAAATACAATTGAACAGCTTGGAGTAGATGCAAAAATCGCAGTCCTTACCGAATTTGGCGAAGTAATTCCGGAAAAAAACGTAAATATCCTTGCTATGCCGGCACATTCTATATCCATCTCGGCTATATTGAACGGTACATCCAGCAGCTTTTTATACACAGGAAGCAATGATTTTTCTGTACGATTTATTTCACCGGACGCAAAGGTTCTTATTGTAGATGATATCGGCACCAACTTAAAGGTTGCCGAAGGCCTGCTTTTGCCTTATAGAATGTCTGTAGATGTCTGCAAAAACGGTCTGGATGCAATAGAAATGATTAAGAATGTTAATTATGATATAGTGTTAATGGATCATAAAATGCCGGGAATGGACGGAGTAGAAACAACTACTTTAATACGGGAGTGGGAAAAACATATTCCGATTATTGCCTTGACCGCCAATGCAGTTTCCGGCGCAAAAGAAATGTTTTTAAACAGCGGTTTTAATGACTTTTTGGCAAAGCCAATTGATATGATACAAATGAATGTAATTCTTGAAACATGGATTCCCAAAGAAAAGCAAAAACAGGTAACGGAAGATGATGATCATAACAACATAACAAAGGATCAGGAAATGAATTCAGATATTGACTTTGACCTTCTTAGGAAAGAGGGCCTGGATGTTGATAAGGGTATATTAATGTCAGGGGGAACAAAAGAATTCTATTTGTCAACCCTTAATGCATTCTGCGAAGATGGAGTTGAACAAATAGCAGAAATAAAATCCAGTCTGGAAGCAGGAGACCTTCCTTTGTATAGAACCAGCGTTCATGGACTAAAAAGCGCTGCGGCTACCATTGGGGCATTAAAATTGTCGGAAACTGCAAAAGCTCTGGAAATAGCCGGACAAAACGAAGATTTAAGTTTTATTGAAGACCATAATGCTTTGTTTTTAGAAAACATAGAAGGTCTTTTGGAAAAAATTAACAGTGTATTATTAAAATGAAACAAATACCTGCCTTTGCATCGATTTTTGTGCTGATTATTGCGCTTATCAATATTTTAGCTTGTCATTGGGAGCAGGATAGCTCGTTTGATATTCCTTCCATAGAATCTTACCGCGATATTCCTGGTATAACAGAAGAAGAAATTACTGCAATAGAAGCATTAATATCCAAAAACCGGTCTTTTTCTTTTGTCAGTATGTTTACGACAGAGTCATTTCTCCTGTCTGACGATACTTACTCGGGTTTTATCCCCGGTTTTTGCAGACTGCTTTCCGATCTTTTTGGCATACCTTTTGTACATGAAGTCCGCGATTGGACTGATTTGAAAGATGGAATTGATAACGGCACATTTGATTTTACCGGTGAATTTACTCCAACACCCGAACGCCGACGGGAATACTTAATGACCAGTCCCATTGCCCAGCGCTTGCTTGTTGCAGTTAGTTATGGGGATGCTGTATTTCTACAAACTTCTAATGATCTAAACGCTCTTGTTTTGGGCTTTTTGGATGGTACGGTTAATTCTGCTTCCATTAAAAATTCGTATCCCAATCTTTTGTTTGAAGAGTATTATGTCGAAGGTTTTGAAGAGGCAATCGAAAGCCTGGAATCCGGTATAATCGACGTATTTATTACCGACTCTGTAGACATTGTAATGTTTACAGATTATCCCTTTGTTAAATTTTCTTATGTTACTCCTTTGGTATATACTCCTGTATCGCTTGCTACTGCCAGGAAAGAACTTGAACCAATCATATCGGCAGTGACAAAATATATAACAGCAGGCGGTATTAACAAGCTTATGGAATTATACAGTGAAGGTTCGCTGCAATATACACAATTTCTGCTTTACTAGTCTTTTTCTGATGAAGAAAAAGCTTATCTAAATAACCTGACCGGGAAAGTACCCATTGTATTGGAAGCTGATATTTATCCAATTAGTTTTTTTAGCGAGACTCATAATGAATTTCATGGAATTGCAGTAGATGTATTGGATGAGGTACGCAGGCTTACTGGTATAGAATTTGATGTTATTAATGATCAG
>Ga0099364_10009605_pt1 | contig 13409 bp, 8 predicted proteins | sample TergutTh196P3_FD_73070 | JGI IMG/M metagenome (GOLD analysis project Ga0099364, IMG submission 73070) | Microcerotermes parvus P3 segment gut microbial communities from Pointe-Noire, Republic of the Congo - Th196 P3 | ecosystem: Host-associated > Arthropoda: Insects > Digestive system > Gut ...
AGAAAAATGCGGACTCGCCGCCGACCAAATCGAATGTTTCGGCACCAACAAAGCCAAAATCCCCTTCGACGTTCTCGAACGCCACAAGGACAAACCCGACGGCAAACTCATTCTCGTAACCGCCATCAGTCCGACTCCCGCCGGCGAAGGAAAAACAACGACCAGCGTAGGACTTGCCGATGCTCTCAACCGAATCGGCAAGCGAACGATGGTTGCCCTGCGTGAACCGTCGCTCGGTCCCTGTTTCGGTATCAAAGGCGGAGCGGCTGGTGGAGGTTACGCCCAAGTCGTACCGATGGAGGAAATCAATCTGCACTTCACCGGCGACTTCCACGCCATCACATCGGCACACAATCTCCTGTCGGCAATGCTCGACAATCATCTGCACTTCGGCAACGAATTGAAAATCGACACCCGGCGAATCGTCTGGGGACGCGTCGTCGATCTTAATGACCGAGCATTGCGGAAGGTTGTCGTCGGACTCGGCGGTACTGTTAACGGTGTGCTGAGGGAGTCCGGCTTCGACATTACCGTCGCTTCCGAAATTATGGCAATCTTCTGTTTGAGTAATTCGCTCTCCGAATTGAAAGACCGGCTGGGGCGAATTATCGTCGGTTACACTTCGGACGGCGAACCGATTACTGCCGCTCATCTGAAATGTTATGGAGCAATGGCAGCGTTGCTGAAAGATGCCCTGAAACCGAATTTGGTACAGACACTCGAAGGCAATCCTGCCCTCGTTCACGGCGGTCCCTTTGCGAACATTGCTCACGGTTGCAATTCGGTACTGGCAACGAAGTTTGCCCTGAAACTTGCGGACTATACCGTTACCGAAGCCGGTTTCGGAGCGGACTTGGGTGCGCAAAAGTTCCTCGACATTAAGTGCCGACAGGCGGGACTCACCCCGGCGGTTGCCGTTATCGTAGCAACTGTTAGGGCTCTCAAATATCACGGCGGCATTGACCTAAAAGAGTTGACTGTGCCGAATCTCTCTGCTTTGGATATCGGCTTCGACAATCTTCGCAAACATATCGAGAACTTGCAGTTGTACAATTTGCCGGTGGTCGTTGCAGTCAATTCTTTCCCGACGGACACGGACGAGGAGGTTAATTTGATTGTCAAGAAGTGCGGCGAACTCGGTGTGAAAGCCGCGAGAGCAGAACACTGGGCAAAGGGGGGAGCGGGAGCGGAAGAACTTGCTCAACTGGTCGTTGATGCCGCCGAGGGAGCGGATACGAAAAAATTCCAATTTTTGTATCCTGACGAGATGCCGCTGTTGGAGAAGGTCGAAACGACTGCGAAGGAAATCTACGGTGCGGAAGGAATTACGATAGACAAGAAGACGAGCGATAAGTTTGCTCATTTGGAAAAACTCGGCTTCGGCTCTTTGCCGATTTGCATGGCAAAGACGCAGTATTCGTTGTCGGCGGACCCGACATTGCGTGGCAAACCGTTTGATTTTACCGTGCCGATTAGGGACGTAAAGGTTTCTGCTGGGGCGGGCTTCGTGGTGGTGTTGACGGGCGAAATCATGACGATGCCGGGCTTGTCGCGGTCTCCTGCTGCCGAGCGGATCGACATTGACGCAAGCGGACAGATCACGGGGTTGTTTTAACCGGTATTCCGCTCGTTCACAGAGCCCATGACGTAAGTCAGGAAAAGCAGAAACGGTGTCGGATCAGTCCGTCGACACGTTTGTCTCATGAGGTAGGTTGCCGACCACCGGTCGGCAACGTGCGGTGCTCCGCACTGGAATTCCCGGGTCGGCTATCGCCCTCGTTATACCCCACATGTTTTTGAGTTTGGTCGATTTTCCCGTAATTTAGACAAGTTGCCCCGATTTTACCATCCCCAACCACACATCATGGTGCGCATGCACGCTCTCCATCACGAAGGAGAAAACGCCCATTTCATAAAACCTTGCCATGCTGTCCTTGTAGGAGCGTAGCGTCTTCAATTTGACTTCCGCCGTCTTGAACTTAATGAACGCATCCCAAAGTTGCTGACAAGTCTTCGCCTCATCAACGGCAATCAAGTTAACCTTCGCCAACTTTGTCCGAAGTTCGACCGGTGCGTTTTGTAGCCAGTTTTCAACTGACTTTTCCGGTGTGGTAATTCCGTTCCTCCGACAGAACAGGAGTGCCTCCACAATGTCCTTGAACCGCTCGGCAGTTTTTTTCGTGTACCGCTTGCTCCCCAAGTGAATCGTGAAACGCTTTTTGCCGTCATACCATTGGACATTACTGTGTTGATTATTATGGGCGGCAATCTTGCCGGAACGTCTCTCTGTTGTTAGTGTTGCCATTCATTATTCTCCTTTCCTTCGGCAACACATGCTACGTCCGGTTTATCGGCACTTGCAGGCTTGCCGTTCATGAATTCCCGAAGGGACTGGACGGAAAGTCCGACCCGTGTGCCGATGCGAACGGGTCGGACTTTCTGCGCTTTGGCGAGGTTCCACATGGGCAATGTCGGTGAGATCAATGTTAAAGTAGGTCTTAAATTTACAGCAATAGTGGATGGAGTGCTACAGGATGATGTCGATGGGACGACCGGAGTGGATGTCTCCGAGGTGATGCAAGGATCGCTGTCGAATGTCGTGTTGTCGTGCGAGGTAGCGACACTGGAGACATTGGCTTTTTTTCGGATGCGGGAACGTTTTTGAATGATGGAGCGAGGCAGGTGGTCAGGATGAACGATTCCTGCGGTTGGATCGGGCACGTATCTACCGGGTCGGGACATAGAGAAATATTCCTTGAATCCAAGCACTAAAAGAGGATTGTGACAAAATTCCAAAAACGTGTCAAGAGAAAAAATACCACGAGATTGCTACACTCTCTAGAAAAAATCGGCCATTTCGCTAAACAACGGTAAAAGGACGTTATGTCGATGCCCCTCTGAAACGTTATCGCATGAGGTTCGTGTGAATACGATGAGGGCGTTTGGTCATTATTGCGGAGTTGCTTGCGTCCTCGTCGTGGCGTTTCTCAGGAAAGACTTCCGCTTTATGATGGCTTTTTCCAGTTTGTTCACAATGTCCGAAGGCGAGGAAAAGCACTGTTACAATCGCTGGTGGAGATACCGGTCCGCACCAATCCGGAACGCAGGTAGAGCCTTGATTTTGAGAGGTTCCCTTATTTCATTTCCATTTCCCGCATAAGCAACTGGATGTCGTCCCACGTGTCCTTTTTTGCGGCAGGATTCCGTAAAAGATACGCCGGATGGTACGTGCAGACCACCTTGATTCCATTGTAGTCCCAAACTCTGCCGCGCATGGCTCCTATCGTTTGATCCGAAGAGAGCAAATATCTTGCGGCTATCGTACCAAGACAACAAATAAATTTCGGCTGAATGATCTCCAACGTTTGATCCAGGAACGGTCGGCAATGCGCGGCTTCGTCCGGCATCGGATTACGATTGCCCGGCGGTCGGCAACGCAAAATGTTGCAAATATAAACGTCTTCCCGGCGGATTCTCATCCCCTTCGTGATGATGTCCGTCAAGAGTTGACCCGCCCGACCCACGAAAGGCTCCCCCCGTTTGTCTTCGTCCGCACCGGGAGCCTCACCGATGAAAACCAAAGGGGATTCTGGATTGCCCGACCCGAAAACGGTCTGTGTGCGGCTCGATGCCAAGTCCTTACACCGGGTACACTTGGCAACTTCTTCGGCAAGACACCGCAGTTGATCGGATTTAGAAAGCGAAGTATCTCGCCGATACTCCGTTGCAACCGGAGTGCCGGCTAAACGATCCGGTTGCACCATTTCGGTGCGCTCCCGGATTTCGTTCTGTGGTTCGTCTTGCACAGAGGGCGCAACAACAACCGCCCCCCGCTTAATCGGCTTTTTTAGTTCCGATACACCAGCAAGCCTCATGATCTCCAGATAATCTGTAATGCCTTCGTACATGGGTCGATGATACTACTTCCCGATGACGCGGACCATTTCCAGCACTTTGCAGGAATAGCCCCATTCGTTGTCGTACCAACTGATGACCTTCGCAAAGTTGGAATCCAACACGATGCTCGCCTTCGCATCGTAAATCGAAGTCAAGGGGCAACCTCGGAAGTCCGTCGAAACAACTGCTTCTTCGGTGTACCCCAAAATGCCCTTCAAGTCCCCTTCGGAAGCCGCTTTCATCGCCGCATTGATGGCATCTTGCGTAATCGGTTTGTCCAAAACGACGGTCAAATCGACGACCGAAACGTTGGAACTCGGAATTCGGAATGACATCCCGGTCAGTTTGCCGTTCAGGGCGGGCAGGACCTTACCGACGGCTTTCGCCGCACCAGTCGAGGAGGGAATGATGTTTTCAAACACACCGCGACCGCCGCGCCAATCTTTTGACGAAGGAGCATCGACTGTCTTTTGCGTTGCCGTTGCGGCGTGAACGGTGGTCATCAAACCTTTGACGATCCCGAAACTTTCGTGCAACACTCTGGCAACCGGTGCGAGACAGTTGGTCGTGCAGGAAGCATTGGAAATGATCGGCTGACCAGCATAGGATCGGCAGTTCACGCCATAGACGAACATTGGGGTATCATCTTTCGACGGAGCGGACATGATAACCTTTTTTGCACCGGCGTTGATGTGTTTGTCTGCTCCTTTGTCGCCGGTTGATTCGAGAAAGATTCCGGTCGATTCGACGACGACTTCGGCACCGACATCCCCCCATTTCAGGTTGGCTGGGTCTTTTTCGGAGGTCAAGCGAATTTTTTTGCCGTTGACGATAAGGGTGTTGCCGTCCACGCCGATTTCGCCGTTGAAGCGACCGTGAACCGAGTCGTATTTCAACATGTATGCGAGATAGCCGGGCTCCAACAGGTCGTTGATTCCGACGATTTCAATATCTTTTGTAAAATCCGCGACGGCTGCGCGAAAGACCATCCGACCGATACGACCGAAGCCGTTGATTCCAACTTTGATTGCCATGTGGGGGTATTCTCCTATGGGTTAGGGTGATGTGAAACGTTTGGGAAACCGGCATTACGCCAGTCTGTCCCTCATTGTATCCTATTTATTTAGTCGATTCAACGGGGGGCGGATCAGATGGCGGGAGAACTATGCACTCCATTCCGGCTACTGGGCGGTTCTGTTGAAGTTTGACCATTTCCTCTTTTTTTGTTAGAATCAACGAGGCTTTCGTTCTCCGTATTTTCCTAATACCTATGCGAAGATTGCTTTGCTTCATTCTATTTGTTGCGATCATCATTACATTGAACCTGCCCGCCATGGGACAGGGGTCGATTGAAGATATGCTCCAAGGACAAACACTGCCGCCCGGCACCATTACTGTGCTGGGACGCTCTATGTTCAATGCCCTCGAAAACGGACACGGAAACGCCCTCGCACTCCTGCTCAACGTCAACGATCAGGATGTCCAGCAAGCACTCGGCTTGTCCAATGAGGAAACCGATACGCTCCGGGCACTCCGAACGCAAATGTTTTTGGGAGCAGGACTGTACGCCAACCGGTTCCGAAACATGTCCGAAGAGAACCAAAGAAGCCTTCAGGAAGACATCACCCGAGACCTGGGACGGATGTCTGCACAAATCAGCAACGCCCTCCCCCCGGAACGTCAGGAAAATGTCCAAAAAATGGTCTTTCAAACGCTCGGCGGACTCGATTCTCCCATCATAAACATCAGTTCGATGGAAGCCCTAGACCTTTCCGCAGATCAAAGAGAAAAAATGCGGGAAATCTTCGACGAAACTCGGAGAGAACGAGCAGCACAAGTGGACACCATGTTAGAGATGATGGAAAGAGCCATGGCGGCAAACAATGTTCCCGATTTAATGCCGGATGACCAAGAGGAATGGGAAAAACAGCGGCAGGAATACGATGCCCGAATGAATGAAATGACCCAAAGAATGGCGGAACGTTTGCGCCCGATTTTGACACCGTACCAGTTGGAACAAGGGCAGCGGTTGATTGTAGCGCGTCCCGCCTTTTTGCCGAATCTGATGCCGAGGAAAATGCAGCAAGAAGAGGTTATCGAAGAAGAGACCGGCGACGATGTGCCGGAGGAATCGGCAGAGGAACAAGAATTTGACAGTACATTTGACGACGAATTTGACCCGGCGGAAGAAGAGGCAATCGAGGAACCGGCGGTAGAAGAACCAACAGAGGACGAGGCGGCTGACGAACCGGCGGAAGAACCTGTTGTCGAAGAGACAGCGGGACCCTCTTTGGACGAGGCAACGACCTTCGATGAGGTTAGGGCTTACATTCAACATCAGTTTGGCAAACATGATTGGCAGTCCTATGATTCCCTGAAAACTCTTGCCGTTCGGGGCGGCATCGAGTTATCGGCAAGCGAACAAATGTTGGGAATTGCCGAAACATCTGGAAATCAGATGGATAAATGGTACGCGAGCCAAATGAAACTTTCAGCCCTTCAACATCTCGTAACGGCAGGCGTGGAGGAAGCCGAACAGAAATTGGAGACATTTCTCGATGAGTTAGCGGCGAAAGAGGAGACCGAAGGACATTTTCTCCTCAACCGCAGCCTTCAAGAGGGTCGGTTTTTCCAATTCCAACACAGGACGACTCAAGCAGAGGTCTCTACGGAAAACTTCGACAAGTTTAAGACGGAATTAAAAACGTGGATTGACCGGAACGATTTTGAAGTGTCCGCCGTTGCCCGGTTTGCGGTTGATGTTGCCGAAAAACATAATATCCCAGCCGAGCCGCTCGTTACAGAAATAATCGCTTACATTCGGTCGGAAGCGTGTCCGCGAACGGCAAAAGATGAGGCGGTAACGACATTCGAACGTGTGCTTTTGACCGCTCTCGGCAACGATCTGCAACTGTACGGTAAGACGATGGAATACAGGGACTTCAACTGGACCAGCCTTCGGGGAAGGTATGTCTTGGTGATCTTTACGTCGACGTGGAGCCGATCTTGTCTTGAGGAACTTCCCGCTTTGAGAGAGGCTTACCATTTGTACAACGAAAACAAGGGGTTTTCGATTGTTTCGGTGTTTGTTACGGAATTCGGCACCCCTACCGAACAGATTACGAAACTACGTGCCTATGTTGATAAGGAAAAAATTCCTTGGATTGTCCTTTCGGAATCGCTGACGGCGACTTCGAATCAACCGAGGCAGAGTGAGTTTTATTCTCTTCGGCAGATTCCCTTGTCGTTGTTGGTGGATCGGGAGGGGAAGACCATCTTATTGAACGCTCGCGGTAACAGACTGCGAACCAAACTGGCGGAACTTTTTGAGCAATAAGTTGACTCTGTATCACGAAAGTTGGTGTTTTTTTTACTGCCCTGACGGGAAAATTTTAACGCAGAACAAACAGAGCCCGTATCAATAGATACGGCTCCGGTGCTTCCGCACCGGGCTCTGTTCTGGGCTCTGTGAACTTTTATCCGCCGGGTCCACATTCGCGGCTCGTCAATCCAAGCGAATGTTCACGGCTGAATAGCCTGCTTACGTCTTTCCGCATCCTGACGCACACGTTCAAACATCGGTACCATACCCGGTCGTCGCGCCCCTGCCTCCGCATCGTACAAATAACTCTGTGTGTTGACCTGAACCGGCGGAACCTTGAGTTCCGTCTTAAGCCGATTCAATTCAGTACGCAAACGCACAACCTCCTGTGCATGCTCCGGCTTGGAATAAGCATTCAGCATCTCCTTTGGATCATTTTCCAGATCGTACAGTTCCCACTCATCGATGTCGTCGTAGAAGTGAATCAACTTGAACCGACCGTCATACACGCCGTAATGTTTCTTGACCATGTGGACGCTGGGATATTCGTAATAGTGATAGTAAAACGACTTCCGCCAGTTCTCCGGGGTCTTGCCTTGGAGAATCGGAACCAGCGAGCGTCCCTGCATATCATTGGGAACGGAAACACCGGCAATGTCCAAAAACGTCGCAGGAAAATCAAGATTCGACACAATGTCATGGTTCACGCTTCCCGGTGCAGCATGTCCCTGCCAGCGCACGATGAGCGGGGTTTTGAACGACTCGTTGTACATGAACCGCTTGTCAAACCAACCGTGTTCCCCCAGGTAAAACCCCTGGTCTGAAGCATACATCACGATGGTATTCTCCGCAAGTCCTTCGTCGTCAAGGTATTTCAGCATTTTTCCGATACCGTCATCGACTGCTGCCACACAACTCATGTAGTCTTTCATGTAGCACTGATATTTCCATTTTTTCAGAGCGACCGGATCATCTTTTACGGCATCGTATTCCGCTCTGCGATTGCCGAACATCTTTTGCCAACCGGCACGTTGCTCTTCGGTCATCGAATTCAAAAATTGCGGAGGAACATTGACTTTCAGGTCTCGCAAAGTCATTGTTTCGGAAATTGTCATGTCCTGTTCCAGGGCGGCACGTCCCCGACCGGCGTAGTTATCGTCGAACGTTTCAGGATACGCAAACACGGTGTCCTTGTACCGCTCATAATACTCTGGATAAGAGTCCCATTCACGGTGCGGTGCCTTGTGCTGTGTCATGAGCATAAAGGGTTTCGATTTGTCCCGGTTATTCAACCATTCAATCGAGAGGTCGGTAATGATTTCGGTTGTGTGTCCCGTGTGCAGAATTCGCTCACCATTGCGGAACATCGGCGGATTGTAATAGGGACCTTGTCCGATAAGGATTTCTGTATGATCGAAGCCAGCCGAGTTTGCGTTTGCCTCATTTTCCAAGTGCCATTTTCCGATCACCGCCGTTTGGTAGCCCGATTGCCGCAGGAGTTTCGGAAACGTTTGCTGACCGGTATTGAATCTATCGCCGTTTTGATGAAAACCATTGAGGTGCGGATACTTGCCGGTTTGGATCGTTGCCCGACTGGGACCGCAGATTGAGTTTGTAACGCAACAGTTGGTAAACCTCATTCCTTCGTGGGCGAGCCGGTCAAGGTTCGGCGTTTCGTTTCGATTTGATCCGTAGGCACCGATTGCCTGATAGGCGTGATCGTCAGTGAAGATGAACAGGATGTTCGGTCGGGTATCTGCCGCTGCGGTAAACGATGCCGCAAGGGTGAGCACAAGGAAAAAAGCAATTCGCCGCATAGAAGTTCCTCTGGGGTTAAGGGATATCTTAATTTTTTGATCACCGGTTCCGCCATTGTATCATAATTGCGTACCAATCGTTCGGGACTGTCAAGAACCTGCTCTGGAGATATATCATTGGGTTTGGACATCCGCTTTCGCACCGTCTGCCTCGATCTCGACGAGAAACAGCGACTCGACCGCTCCCAATTTAAGCGGAATCGTCGTTTTAGCGTCGGAGGTTAACTTGCCTTCAACTTCGACACGGCTGCCGTCGCGGGGATTCCACCACGCAAACCGGCGTGGTCCGCCCCGTAATAATACGGTCGTTTCCACTGTTTCCGAAGTCGAATTGCTGAAAAAGTAAACGCTCCGCCCTTGAATAATCCGATGCAAATACATAAATGATCCCGTCGGCGAACCAATCGGCAACGATTCCTCGTCGGTAAATCGGACATCGCCGTCTCCCAATGCCGATTGGAGAAGGCTGTGCGAACGGTTGATCGACAAAGCCGGATCGTCATGAATTACCATGCCGCTGCCTTGCACCGTTGACGAAGGTGGAACGTGCAACACTGAGCGACCTGCAACGTCGAATAAGTCAATCTCCGAAATGCTGACACTGTCTTGGTTCGGATGGTCGAACAGGATTCGCCATTCGCTCGCCTTGACGGCTGGGAACGTCAATTCCAACCGCCGGTTGATTCTTGCCCCAGTAACGTGTGCTACCCAATCATCCTGTACAGTGTCGAATGTTTGAATTTGAAACTTCGCTATCCGATCAAAAGGTTCGCAGAGAACAATCGTTGCAACTTCAACGGGTTCTGGGAAGATGACTTTGAGCCATTGTCCGTTTTCGCTTTTGTCCACAGAATTCCATCGGGTATCGAGATTACCGTCGAAAGCCCGTTGTGGAGAATAGCCTCCTGCCACCCATTCGGTCGATGCTTCAATACGAAACGGTTCCACCCAACGGCTATGCGACTTTTCCAATGCCTCTTTTCCAAAGATTTCTTCGAGCAGTGCAAGCACTTCGGCATCTTTTCCCTGTTCGGCGGAACCACGCGGCAAGCGTCCTAGGGCAACCACGTTGCCGCCAGCCCGGTGAAACTCACGTACTTTGCGAAGCGTTTCCAAGCCGATGACCTCCATCGAAGGAATCATCAAAGTCCGAAACTCCACCGAATTGATGGCGTTGTCCAGTCTCAACAGCGTCGGCGAAGTATCGGTGATGACCTTGCAACGTTGTTGTAATGTCTCTGGATGAAGATAGAAAAAATCCCGACGCAGCGCAAAGGAGAGATACTCCCCCAATCGCATATAGTTATCGTCGGCAGCCGACACTCCACCAGTGTATGCCGAAAGGGGACCGCCGAAATGATAGGTCGCCTGCAACGATTCAATAGGATAAAGGATCGCCACGTCAGCAATCGTCGAGCCGGGTTGCTGTAACAATGTGTGCAACCGACCGACATATTCGTTGTAGCGGGGCAACTCATTGGCGTAAGGTTGTGTTCGATACGACAGTTCAGGTTGAAATCTAACGGCTTGGGGATTGGCATCGTACCAAACGGCGTGCGGCACGAACATGTTCACCCCCTTGGCGGATTGGTCGAGCACCTCTTTGTACAGGTTTTCCAGAGGCATGTTCGATATGCCGCCGTAGGTTTCCGACATCACGAGGTGCCGATCATAGTTCGCCGCCGCCGAGGAAATCAGTTTGTACATACAGGATCCGCGACCGTACTGGAAAATCTGGTCGAGACCGGGAATATGTTGATATTCAAAAAACTTGATCGCATCGCCGCTCACGCCGGTCGGATTGATGACCTCCTCTTGGTCAAGATGTCCCGTCAACGGGATACCGTAGGGTTCCAGCCAATCGGTGATCGTCTTGACGAAAGCCTCACTGAAGAGCGTTGCCCGGAATCCGAACAGTGCATTGCGTGCCGATGCCGTATCGGAACCGATGTCCATGAACATTGCCGGATAGAGCGGGACAGGATCGTAACCGAAACGCTTTTCAAAGTATTCGTTGAATCGGGGAGTCCAAGCGCGACCATCTCCCGGTGTGTAGAGCATCGGCTCGTCATAAAAAGCGGAATCGATGGTCGTTCCGAAATGTTCCGGCATCGCTCTTTGATAAACGGCGTAAGTTAGTTCGACGAACACACGCATAGATTGCGGTTCCAGATAATCGACGAGGTCTCTCTGACCATCGAGGATACAAAGGAACGCCATGATTTTGTACGGATCGGAATTTCCATCGGGCTGTTGCCAATGTAAGACACCATCTTTGAGCGACGATGTGATGTTCTGTCGGGCGAAGGTTTTCATGTTCATTGCTACGCAACCCATCAGGGTTCCTTCGGGAATCGTTAGCGATACTTTGCCGTCAGTGTCCGGCGTTGCTTGGAGCATATCGAGTCGTTTGCAAAGGTGTTCTGGATGTTTTTCTTTGATAAGTCCTCCAGCGGAACCGCTGGGAAACCAGTATTCGTCGTAGAGGCACAGTTTGAGTCCGAATTCCTTGGCAGCGTCGGCGGCGACTTTGTATTGTTCGAGGAATTCGGGACTCATGAATTTCATTTCGTTTTGTGGAAATGCCGGCAGGATACCGAGACCGGCGTAACCGCTTTCAGCGGCGGCTTTGACTTGTGCGCGGGTTTCTTCGCTGGTCGGCACTTTATTCCAGAACCAGAGAGGGCGTGACTTGCTTTCAAGCGGCGGTTCGGCAAAGTGCTTTTCGAGGATCGTCCAATCTGCCGCTGCCGCAAAAAACGGTATGAAGAAGAAACACAATGACAGAAAAAGCTGCCGCATCGTCATGAGAAGTAAAAGTATGCAAGTTTTACGCAACGCTCGGATTCTACCACACTCCGAACGGAGAGGCAAGAAACAAAAAAACGGTCTCGGCAGAACCCATCCGCTCATGTTCCCGGCACCACGATTTTAAGCGGCAGACTCGGATGATCAACAAACTGGAAACCCACATCGTAAATGTTCCGTAAGTGATCCGTGTCCATAAGAAATGCAGGACTGCCGTCGAACACGATTTTGCCTTCCGAAAGAGCAATGACATGAGTCGCATCGAGCAATGCCCTGTTGACATCGTGCGTTACTTCGATGATCGTTTTGCCCTGCTGCTGGTTGATCGTCCGCAACAAACGTCCGATTTCGCTCTGGTACTTATAATCCAAATAGGTTGTTGGTTCATCCAAGAACAAAATGTCTGCCTGCTGAACGAGGGCGGTTGCTAAATGCACCTTTTGCATTTCTCCACCGCTCAATGTTTCTATCGTGCGATCCGCCAGATGTGTAATTCCCATCGCGGACATTGCCTCTTCAACGATTTGCCGATCTTCTTCGGTAAGGGGCGACAAGGATTTCAAATGCGGATAGCGTCCCATTTCTACGAGTTGCCGAACAGTAAAGGAAAAGAGTTTCGTAACCGACTGCTGTACAAAAGCGATTCGGCGCGCCAACAGAATCTGCGGAATCCGCTGCAATGGAGTGCCATCGAGTTCGACGACACCCGACCAGCCGGTCAAGATGTTATCGAGGCATTTCAGAAGGGTTGATTTTCCTGCTCCATTCGGACCGATGATCGTCAGATATTCGCCCGTCGGCACCTCGAACGAAATATCGCCGAGGAGCGTTTTGTTGCCGACACGATAGGTTAGATGGCGAATGGATAGGGACATGCGTGGATAACGGAGTTCATCGAACGTCATCAACTTTTCACTTTACACTCATTGGCGGTGGGGCAACTCTTACACGGGGAAGATGCCGGTTCAGATTTCGGAGCGGTATCTGCCTTGGCGGATTTCCTGTACGAGTCGCTACGGTAGTCCGTTTGATAGAATCCGCTGCCGCGAAACACAACAGCGGCACCGCCGCCGATCAACCGGCGAAGTTTCTTCTTCCCGCAACTCGGACACTTTTTAAGCGGAGCATCCTTGATGTACTGAAACTCTTCAAACTCGTGGGAACAAGAATCACAATGATATTCGTAGGTCGGCATCGGCAATTCGGCGCAAAAAAGGGGAAAAAATAGCGATGCCGTGATTATAATCGAAAACGGACAACATGGGGAGCGGGGAGGGATGCGACCCCAGTCCGCTAACAAGTATTTTGAGTTTTTTTTGTTTTTGTTCCTTTTTTTTCCGAACATTTCTCTTTTTTTTACGTAGTAGATATAGGAGGCGAAATGGTTTCGCCCTTTTTTCCACTCACGGAGGTCAAAATGTTCAACATCGCATCCCTGTCCCACTTCGTCCGATGCCTCAAAAAAGTCCGCGATCCCCGCTCCAGACAAGGACAGTCGCATCCCTTTTCGACCATGCTTGCCATCGTCTTTCTCGTACTCATCGGCAATATCACCACCCTCGCCC
>Ga0099364_10009606_pt1 | contig 13408 bp, 11 predicted proteins | sample TergutTh196P3_FD_73070 | JGI IMG/M metagenome (GOLD analysis project Ga0099364, IMG submission 73070) | Microcerotermes parvus P3 segment gut microbial communities from Pointe-Noire, Republic of the Congo - Th196 P3 | ecosystem: Host-associated > Arthropoda: Insects > Digestive system > Gut ...
ACCAGGCGACACCGAACCGGCGACGATATCGGCGATAATCGCGGACGAAGCCGCCATAGGCGTAATCAACAACAAAACGACAGCCGTGCGCATAATCCCCGCGCCCGGCAAAAAAGTTGGCGACAGAGTAGATTTCGGCGGCCTCCTCGGAACAGCCCCCGTCATGGCCGTCACAGAAGGCGACAGCTCCGCTTTCATATCCCGCGGCGGCCGCATCCCCGCCCCGCTGGACAGTTTGAGGAATTGAGGCAAAATACGTCGGAAAAATGGTTGCAAAAGGCAGTCTTTTTCCGATTGTTGCCTGTTTCTACTTAAATTGATGTGATTGTCCTACCGCCACTGTATCCTCTCCAACACGGCACGCGCGACAACCGAGGCAGACTCTTCGACGGTAAGCGTTTCGGTATTTATAGAAATTTCTTGACCCACCGGCGGCTCGTATGCGGAATCGACGCCCGTGAAGCTGTCGATGCCCTTTGCGTATAGCCCCTTGGGGTCGCGGCTGCGGCATGTTTCGAGGGACGCCTCGACGTATACCTCGACGAAGCGCCCGTCCCCGATAAGGAGCCGGGCCTTTTTGCGAGCCTCCGCAAATGGAGAGATGAGCGCGACCAAAGCGACGATTCCAGCGTCGCAGAAAAGCCTCGCGACCTCGGAGACGCGGCGCACGTTCTCGTCCCTATCCGCGTCGGAAAAGCCAAGATCCGAGCAGAGCCCCATACGCATGTTGTCGCCGTCAAGCAGGCAGGTTTTTATGCCGAGGCCGTGCAAAAGCCGCTCGGTCTCCGCCGCGATTGTCGATTTCCCCGAGCCCGAAAGCCCCGTGAACCACACGGCCAATCCGCGCTGCCCCATGAGGCGGCACTTCTCCCCGTATGGGACTTTGCCGTCCTGTCGAAAAACATTGCTCATATATGTCCCAACCTCCCGGCAACCCTCTTCTCGAGCATCGTAAAGAACAGCTTCTCGATTACGACGCCGATGACTATTATGACAATGATTATCAGCATGACCCTGTTGATGTTCGCTAAATCGCGTCCCATCGTGAGCGCCTGCCCGAGGCCGATCGATGCGCTCATGACCTCGCCTGCCATCAGAGAGCGCCATGCGAAGGACCAGCCCTGCTTGAGGCCCGAAATCAGCGCGGGGAGGCTTGCAGGGAAAATCACCTTCAAGTAGAGCGCAAGGCCTTTCGCGCCCATCGTCCTTGCCGCCTTTATGTATATGGGGCTGACGTTCCTGATCGCCAAATCGACGGAAATGGCGACGCTGAGAGCGGACCCCATTATTATGACGAATATGATTGCGCCCTCCCTGAGCCCGAACCACAGAATCGCGAAAGGAACCCAACATATGCTCGGCAAGGTCTGGACGCCCAGTATCAGCGGACTCAGCGTCCGCGCCACAAGCCTGAACCTCGCCATTAAAAGACCCGGTACGATGCCTACCAGCACCGCGATGAAGTAGCCGGTGAACGCCCTTCTCAAACTGTGGAGAACCGCGCCGAACAGCGCGTTCTGGCCTATAATCTGTACGAGCGAATCCCAAACGCCAAGCGGGTTCGGGAAAGCGTAAGGCTTCCACAGCCCGAATACCGACACCCCAAGGTAGTAGACCCCCTGCCACGCGCAAATCACCAGAGAGTAAAAAACGAACTGCTCGACTGCCCGCCTAAACACCGTCATATTCCTGCCCGGCACTCTTCTCCACCTCCTTCCTTATTTCCGCCAACAGCTCGGAACGAATCTCGATAAACTCAGGCGCGTCTATGCGGCGCGGGCGGGGGAGAGCGATTTCAAACTCGCCCACGATTCTCCCTGGACTCGCGCCCATCATAACGACCCTGTCGGCGAAAAAGACCGCCTCCTCAATGCTGTGCGTTACGAAAATCACGGTTTTCTCCGCCCGCATCCATATATCCTGTATGTCGTCGCGGAGCCTGTTCTTCGTCTGCTTGTCGAGCGCGGCGAAAGGCTCGTCCATGAGCAGTATTTTCGAGTCGAGCGCAAGGGCGCGCGCCAGAGCGACGCGCTGCTTCATCCCGCCCGACAGCTCGTGTACGCGGTAGTCCCTGAAGCTTGCGAGCCGTACAAGGCCAAGGTAGCGCATGGCGATCTCTTCCTGCTCTGCCTTCGTCTTGCCGCAGAGCTTCAGCCCGAACTTGACGTTTCCGACGACCGTCAGCCAAGGGAACAGCGCGGACTCCTGAAACATGACAACCCTGTCCGCGCCCGCGCCGGTTATCGGCCTGCCGTCGAGCAGCGCCTCGCCGCTCGTGGGTGATTCAAGCCCCGCGATGATGTTCAGGAGCGTGGTCTTGCCGCAGCCCGACGGCCCCGTTATGCAGACGAACTCGCCGTCGCCCACGTTAAGGTCGATGCTTTCCAAAACCGCTTCCCCAGAGGTGAAGCTTTTGCATAAACGTTTGATGCTTAAACCCATGCTACCCTTGCTCCAAGAAACTGTCGTCTATCAGGCCGTCGTCGGGCAGGACGGAGATAAAGCCCTCTCGCTCGCTCGTTTCGGCAAAGTCCATTATCGACGATACCGGAATCTCATAGGTCACGACTAGCCGTGAGAGTGCGCTCCCCAGTATCTCCTCCGCTATTTCGCTGCCAGTCACCTCCGAGATTTCGGCGTTTATGATGTCCCCCACATCGTTGCCGTTGACATACAGGGTCGCGTCCATGTGGGTCTGCATGAATGCTTCCACGATGTCGCGGTTGCCGTCGAGGAAGTCTTTTCTCGCTATCACCAGCGCTGTGGAAGGGATGCCGTTTTCATCGACTTCGTCGTAGTCGAGCACCACCTTCGCGCCGTGTTCAATCTCGAGTATGCTGCCCCAAGGTTCCGGGACGAATGCCGCGTCGATGTGTCCCTGATCCATAAGACCGGCTATGTCGGCGTTCGAAGACTGAACTATTTCGACCGTGCCGCCGTTGGTCACGGGACCGAGGCCGTTTGCCGACAGAAGGCCCAGCAGGTTCAGGTGCTGCGTGTTCCCATACTGCGGGATCGCTACGACCTTCCCGTCGAGGTCCGCCGCCGAGCCGATGCCGGCGCCCTCCCTCGCCACGAGGACGGAGCCGCCGTTAGACGCACCCGCTATTATCCGCAGATCCCCGCCGGACTGCACGTATCCGTTGATTGCGGGCACGGGACCTATGTAAGAAATGTCGATTTCGCCCGCAAAGAGAGCCTCTATCACCGCAGGTCCCGCATTGAACGCGATCCATCTCACCGCGACGCCTTCCCCAATCGCCTCTTCGAGCATTCCCCGATTCTTCATCACAAGGGCCTGCGCATGGGTGATGTTCGGAAAATAGGCGACGCGCACTTCGGGCGCCTCCGATCCCCCGCGACCGCACCCTGCGAGGCATATGCATATACTGGCAAGCGCCAGCAGCGCCGTTATTCTTTTCATACTTCCGCTCCTCAACTCGAAATTCATAATGCATAATTCATAATGCATAATTATGGTGTCCGCTTCGTAGGCTTGTTAAACTTTTTTTTACATTTTCAGAGCTAGAACTTGAACATGTAGCCGTTGTTCTTCAGCATTTCACGGATCGACGCGATGTTCTCGCCTCTTTCGACGTTCGACCCGCCTATGACCATGTCCGCTTTCAGGTCGGTGGCAACTTCGCCGCCGACCCATATAGTCTCGACGTCCGCGCCGATTATCATTTTCATCATGCCGACGTCCCCAGAGGTGAGCATCCGTGCTGTCACTATGAGTATCAGTCCCGCGTCGAGCATAAGGTTCGCGACCTCGGCGAAGCGGCGGATGTGTCCTCTTCGGTTTCTCGTGTCGTTTTGCAGCTTCACGTCGGAGTCGACACCGTAGAGGAAGGTCCCTATCCCCAAAAAGTACGCAAATCGTCCGCTTTCGACGAGCGAGCGCTCGAGCGCCTTCGCCAGCTCCTTCTTGCCCGCATTGTTCTCGCCCGTCAGTATGAGCAAGACCGGTTTCTGACTGTAGTGTTCCGCGCGCCTTTCAGAGCTGATTTCGCCTCGCTCCCATTTGTAGTTTCGCAGAATCACCTTTTTTTGCATGTCGCTGTCTTCGTCGTCTATCTCGGCCTGTACGATGCCCCCGCCCGCAATCTCATAGCCGTCGACTATCACGAACCGGCCTGTTGCCCCGATGTTCTCCGCAAGATCGAAAGCAAGGGGTCTGTCGGTTTTTATGATGCACTCCGCGACCTCGTTCCGTTCCACGCTGTCGGCGGTCTTCGTACTCAAGTCAGACGAGTCCATTACGCCGGATATTTCCTCAATTACAAATCCTGTTTTATCCGCGCCCAGCTTTATTGTGTACTTTTGCCCCTTTTCCAAGGGCTTTTTGCCCAGCCAGAAAATATTCGCCTTTATCCTTGACGCTACCAGCGGGCTTTCCTGCCCGTCGATGGTCATTATTTCTCCGCGCTTGACGAAAATCTGCTCGGCAAGCGTGAACCCCGACGCCTGTCCCGCGTGTGCGGAGTCGTTTTTCTTGGGAGGGAAGCTCTCGACGGTCCTGATGGCGCTTTTCTTTCCCGATGGATAGAACACGACGCTGTCGCCCGCCTTTATGCGCCCAGTCTCGACGGTCCCTGCCACGATGCGCCTGTCGTCGTTGTTTTTCGTGAACTTGTAGACGTCTTGGACGGGCATTCGGAAAACCTGCTCGGTTTTGGGAGGCTCTCCCGGCAACGCGTCCATCGCTTCGAGAATCGTCGTGCCGCCATACCAAGGCATGTTGCCGCTGCCATGCGCCACATTGTCGCCTTGGAGTGCGCTTATGGGTATGTAGCAGGCGGGAGAGACGCCAATCTTTTCTAAGAACTCTCCGTAATCGGTCTTTATGCCGTTGAAAACCGCCTCCGAATAGCCTGCTAGGTCGAGCTTGTTGATCGCCACCACCACTTTTTTGACGCCCAGCATCGATAGCATATATCCGTGCCGCCGCGAGTTCTCGCCGATGCCCTCGCCCGCGTCTATCACCAGAATCGCGGCCTCTGCCCGCGCGGCGCCCGTCACCATGTTCTTCAGGAACTCTATGTGCCCTGGCGCATCGATGATTATGTAGTTGCGCTTCTCGGTTTTGAAGAAGCAGCGCGCGGCATCGATCGTGATGCCCTGCGACTGCTCGTCCTTGAGCGCGTCGAGCAAAAAGGCATACTCGAACGGTCTGGAGTTCCTCCTGCACATTTCCCTGACCTGCTCGAGCTTTCCCTGCGGAAGCGAGCCGGTGTCCGCGAGGAGCCTTCCGACCAGCGTGCTCTTGCCGTGGTCGACGTGTCCGACGATCACTATGTTCATGTCCCTGTCCACGTCAAGCCTCCTCACATGTAGCCGTCGCGCCGAAGCGTCTCGAGCCCGCCGCCGTCTTCTTTGTCCTGCGCCCTGCCGGAGCGCTCCGCGATGTTCGAGAACTTGCCCGTCCTGAGTTCCTCCACGATCTCGGAAAGCGTCGATGCGTCGGACTCGACCGCCCCCGTGCATGGCGCGCAGCCTAGCGAACGGTACCGCCTACCCTCGCCCTTGTTGAAATAGAGGGAGACCATGGGTATGTCCTCGCGCTCGATGTAAGCCCATATGTCGAGTTCCGTCCAGTCGAGCAGCGGATGTACCCGAACGTGCGTCCCCCTCGCGTAGTCCGTCTTGTACTGATTCCAGAATTCGGGCGGTTGGTTCGCGATGTCCCAGTCGTTATTCCTGTCGCGTGGCGAGAAGTAGCGCTCCTTCGAGCGGCTGCCCTCCTCGTCGGCGCGGACCCCTACGATTACGCCGGTGAATGGCTCGGCGTTCGCGTCGATGTCGTACCTGCCCGTGGCGTGGTTCATGCGCCGGCGCGGCCACTCCCCGCTCAATGTGTTCGTCAGCGCGTCGGTCTTGAGCAGCTTGCAGCACTCGATCCGCGACCGGTTGCCGTCGGGATAGGTCTGCTTTTCCGCCAGCGCCGCCTCGTTTTGCCCGTATATCATGTCGAGCCCCCATTCGAGCGCGTGCCTGTCGCGGTACTCTATCATCTCGGGTATCTTGTAGCTTGTGTCGATATGCACCAGCGGGAACGGCACATGCCCGAAAAACGCCTTCCTCGCAAGCCACAGCATCACCGTGCTGTCCTTCCCCACGGACCAGAGCATGCAGAGGTTCCCAAGCTGACTGTATGCCTCGCGCAATATGTGGATGCTGGTGCTTTCCAAGTTGTCTAGGTGGTTCATTTGTGTTTTATCCTTTTCGATAAAAGTATGAAACTCGCGAGAGATTGTCAAGTAAGACTCAATGAGGCTGAATGGCTGGGATAAATCGCAAACTGCCGTCATAAAACTCGGGAAATTACAATGTCGCGACATATCTCATTATATCAATTGATAGCATTATATTTTCGCAGCCGGCAGCAGCGGCTTCCAACCTAATCTCCAATGCGCTGGAGGGTAATATTAGTATAAAGTCATTCGCGGTCAGGCTATGTAAATTCGGTTTTTGAACGGACACGCCATCGCCGGCTAAATCCCACAGCTCAGTCGGTTCAAGGGCAGTGTTCTTTAGTGTTGGCAATATTGACCGTGCATTCATCCCCATCGCACCCCATGCGACTATCCTCCCTGTAGGCGGTGAAACGGGTTTCGGCTGCACTCCGAGAAAATTATCCTCGACAGCAGTGCAAAAACTATGAAAATACCCTTTCACAAGCTCAGCATCTATGATTGGTTCTGGATAAAAACAGGTTTTCAGCATTTCAAGCAAATGCTCTAAAGTGGTCCATGTTTCATGAGGGGAAAGCATCGCGCTTATCGCGTGTGAAATAATGGAGGATAGCTTTTTATATTCAGCCATAACTTGCATTCTTCTTTTTTTATGCTCATCGCAAGCTATGCGAGCAATCATTTCGCAAATAGTGTGAAAGAAACCGGAAACTATTGTAACAGCGGCATTATAGTCCGCTGCGTGGGAGATATGGTCTTCAGGATTGTCATACATGTATTTATACAATGGCATCTGAAAATACTTTATCTTTCCTCCGCCTAGAGCTAGAGGCAAAAAAATCTGTGCTTCCTGTGCCCCTTCCCTCGCGGTGAAAAATGTCCCGATTACGTTACAGTCATACATATAGCTGACACGAATCATGTAAACAACAACGATTCGCCTAGTTCTCCTTAAAATCCACTTTTCGGCGCTACAATCAGCATTTTCACTATTTGGAAACATTTGATGATATGAAGTATTCTTACGAACATCCACGAGATCGCAAGCCGCCCAGTCATATTCCGGGTTTTCGGCAAGCCACCCCGCCATTGTCGAAACATATTCAGGGTCTAGTTCATCGTCAGCATCGATCTGGCAGACAAACTCCCCTGTCACACGCTTCAATCCTTCACACACTGCCGCAGGCAAGCCCCGGTTTTCCTGATCAATAATCGCAACTTTGAATCCGCGCGCATGAAATCTCGATTCGTAGCCCGCTATAACCTCGCGTGTACCATCGGTTGATCCGTCGTTGACCAAGACTAACTCAATATTGTCCCACTTTTGAGCTATTATCGAATCAAACATTCTGCTAATATAGCGCACTTTGTTGTAACATGGAATTACTATGCTTACTTTTGGTTGCATGCCTAAAACTCAACCTCCATATCTGACAGTTGTTGATATCTTCAAGCCTCATGTGCTTTCTATTGCCGTACAAAGCAGCAGTTGTGAGATTCTGCTCCTTAGCTCCATGTAGTATCCATTATTGTAATGCCACTGCTCACTCCCGTGCTTAAAATAGCTGGAAACATAGCGGAGAACGGTGTCGTCTATTTCAATTACTTGTATGCCTGGGATATGGGCTTCAAAGAAACTGTAGCAATCGTTTAGCAAAACATTTACTTTTTTTGTCTCATAAGTATTCTCGAATTCTTTTTGGTCCCTATATGTCCCATACCTTTCAACCAAGTAGTTCTTAACAAGTATTATCTGCTGTGGTAAGTATCGTTCTGTGATCACATCTATAAACTCTAAGCATTTTTCTTTCCAAAGCTTTATAGTATCCGGATCCCATCTATTGAGCGTGCTATAGTCGAAAGGTATTTCGCATTCCAAAAAGGCATCGCTTTTCGTATAATACCCCCACTCTGTTTCAGCGATATCAAAACGTTCGTCGAGAAAGTCGATGATTATGCGGTCAAACTCCTTGTTCGTCACACTGTTTCTTAGTGTTTTCTGAAAATCTCTCTCTAACGCTGTTTGGCGAAAAGCATTTATACAAGCTGGCGACGCTATACCGCCAGCAGACATATAGCTTATGAGACCAGAAAAGCAATGCTCGCTGACTATTTTCCTGTCCGCAAACTCCTTTGGGATTACTGCGTTGTAGAGACTGTAGCTCCCAATAATGCAAATGCTCATATCAAGGATTTTTGCTGTATCGCCAAAATAGGCGCTTATCGCTGAACTACAGTCTGCTAGCCATTTTTTTGTATAGGCGGTATTGGAGTTCACTCTTTGGCACCAAAGGTTAATGTGGGAAACAGCCGACAACAGCAACTCCGTTTTATGCTCCTCGAAAATTCCGTCCCTTATGAATAGGTCCCAACCATATTTCAAGAAATTTACAGTGTCTGCCATGTGTCGTACATAGTTCGCCATTGCGCTTTCCTGCCTATTGAAACGGTAATAGTACAAGGGGTAATCCAGTACCGAAATACTTGTCGCTTTTGCCATGATGAAATTATGGATAGCTGAATCCTGACCGTAGCACGTAGGCATACTAATACTGTTCTCGATAAATACTGCCTTGCGAAAAACCTTGCACCAAACAGCAGGAGTGAGGAAATGAGCCCAACGCCGAGGATAGTTACTGATAGGCTCAGAAATAAACGTTGATGCAACCTTGCCAAGTTCTTCATCGTACTTATGGTATCCGCAAACCACTACGTCGGCATCGGTTTTTCGCTGTTCTTTAAGCATTAACTCAATATACCGCTCGTTGTACCAATCGTCAGGGTCGCAGAACGCGACGAACTCCGCTGAGGCCATTTGTATACCGAGATTTCTTGCAGGGCCGGCACCTTCGTTTTTTTTGCTTACATATATAATCCTCTCGTCGCGAGTTGCCCACTCTAAGCATTTTCCGCCGCTTCCGTCCGTGCTTCCGTCGTTGATGACAATTATCTCTATGTCGGAGAATGTCTGATTGACGATTGAATGCAGGCATTTATCCACGTACTTCTCAACGTTGTAGACAGGTATTATGACAGATACTTTGGGTACTGAGGTCGTGTGGGTGTTCACCGTTTTCTCCTCTATGTAGAAATTTTGTGGGAATTTTCATATTTTAGGGCGCAGAAACGATTATTGACAAAGTATAGGGCGGATTTGGTATAATATTGGCAAAACCGTAGGGGAGGGTCGCATGATGGAAAAAGCAAACACATTTACGGAAGCCAGCGCAGCGGGAATAATGACTGCGGAGCAGGCAATTGAAGCAGGAAAAGGGCTGACTTTTGAAATAGTCTGGACTGCGTTGATGGAAAGCCGCGTACGGCTGGAGGAGCTTGCAGAGTTTCAAAGAGAATCGCATAGAGAATCGCAAAAGCGGATGGACGAAGCATATGAAAAGTCGCAAAAGCGGATGGATGAGGCATATGAGAAGATGCAAAAGCAGTGGGACAGAGCGGATAAGCGATTTGAAAGAATTGAAAAGCAATCTGAAAAAACGGACGAACAAATTAAGAAAACGTACGAGCAAATGAAGAAAACGGACGAGCAAATTAAAAAAACTCAAAAGCAGATAGACAAACTGTCCGAGAACGTCGGCGGTGTGAACAACAGCATTGGGCTTGTCTCAGAGAGTTTATTTGCAGAGGGACTTGGCGTGATGTTCAACAAGCATGGATACACATTTACAAAACAGGGTCCACACGTACAGTTCAAAGACAAGTCTAACGGAAAAGTGCTCGCCGAGGTGGATTACTTGCTTGAAGACGGTAAATATGCAATGGCGGTGGAAGTAAAGACAAAACCGAAAGAAAAGGATATCGACAGGCATATGGAGCGTATCGCCATAGTTCGCAATTATTTTGATGAGCGCGGCGATAATCGGGTTCTCGTCGGTGCAGTTGCGGGAGGCATTTTTCAAGAAAACGTGATGAACTATGCGCTGGAACAAGGGCTATACGCTGTCAAGCCGAAAGGCGAATCCTTAGTTATTGCTGATTTACCGGAAGATTTCAAAGTGAGGGAGTGGTGAGTGGCGTCCTGCTGATCGTCGCTAATCACATCAGAAATGGTAGAGATGCGTCTTCTTCGACGCGCACACAGTTCACTTATGCACATTCCCGGCTTCGCTTTTAAGATGTCCACAATAGAGTTTCTCAACAACCTTAACGCTATCTCTTATTGAATATCCAGCTTTCTCTACTATTGAGCTTGTGTCTTTCCGTTCATACCCGTTTTGCGCCGCATCTAAAATTGCGCTGCACCATATAGATTCCTCTAGCGGCAAAAAACGCATGTCAGGTAGAATTTTCGCCTCGGGGGGCGTAGCAGTACTTGCGAAGCATCTCAGACCTGCAGTCTGCGCTTCAATCAACACAATACCTAGCCCCTCATACAAAGACGGTAAAACAAAGACATCCATAGCTTGCATTAATTCCGCTATATCTCTGCGAAACCCCAGAAAACTCACATTATTGGCAATTCTATATTCTTCAGTTAAAGATTTTATCTTTTGGAAACCAAGTCCCCCGCCAATAAGTAATAGATGAGCTGATGGAAAGGACTTAACTATTTCTTTGAACACTCTGATAATAAACTCATGGTTCTTTACCCGCTCGAAACGTCCAACATGCCCTATTACAAAACTATCTGCAAGATTCAGACTGCTACGGTATGTTTCCCTGATATCTGTCCTAAAAGCAAAGCCAGTTATGTCCACAGCGTTCTTCAGCAAATAAACCTCGCTGTCGGTCAACACGTCTCCATACAACCATCTTGCGGCCATATCGGAACAGGCACATAAACAAGTAGCATAGCGTTTCCAATCCGACATAAACTTATATTTAATGTCTTCATGTCTTTCGGTGAACAGTTTATACCGTTCCGTATCTTCTGGGGAAACGGCGATGTCTATACTATGAGAATGTACTATTACATTGGGGATACTCCGTTCCATTGCGATCTCCTCGAACTCAATTCCTGTCCATCTCGATGTGTGCAAATGAATCGCGTCATAGCCTCCATCAAGGATCGCGTGAACCTCTTTGTAGAAACGCTTTTTGTCCACGCTTGGTAGACAGGATACATAATGGATATTGCATCCTTCGGCAAGCAACTCATCCTTGAAATCGATCTGATCCTGAAATGTTATGAAGTCAAAAGTAAACTTGGTTCTGTCGATAAACCGCCAATTTCCAAGAATGTAACTTGCGATTCCACCGCGATTGTTCCGCAGCGGCACTTGGAGTACCTTAACCTTATTCATAGTTTCGCGTCCTTTTGCGCTATATGCATGCAATCATCCAATACGCATGCCAGCGAGCTATTTCCGAACTGTACAAAACCAAACAATTAAGCCCATCGAACTGCAAGCGCAGTTCATTTTCGATATCGCCCCTTGGAAAACACAGGATGCAATCATCGCCACTAATTGAATTCCAGTCTGGTTTTGATACCTCGCCTGTACCGCCATTGATATCCCAGAGATCGGTCGGACTGAGAGGAGACCCGACCAGAAGCGGCAGCCAATATGCAGCCGATTGCCCTAATGCACCGTATCCGATTATTCTTTTTGAAGACTCTCCAGAATCTTTGATGTGTATATCGTCAAAATATGTTTTAATAGCTTTGGCACATCCAGACAGCCAATTCTTGGTATATACCTCATCGTCTTTGATTTTCGGATACCAATTAGCGATAATGGAATAGCACTCAAGCAGCAAAGGCTTTTTGTACCGCTCAAACATGCTGGCTCTTTTGAAAAGCTCCCAACCATATGTTAAGTACATTACAGTACATGACGTGTGTGCCTTTACACTGTTCAGGGAACTGCCCGCTCTGTTAAACCAATGATAATACAGGGGCTGCTCGACGACGGCGACCTTATTTGCAACAGTCATTATAAAATACTGAATAGCAGTATCTTCGCCATGGCCAGCAGGCATCTTTATGCCGTAATCAATGAAGAGCGATTTTCTATAAATCTTTACCCACAACGCATTAATCAGCTTCCATTCCCAATGAGACCAATAGTCTGTTTTGACATCTTTTGCCAAAGGAATAACAGTGCCGACCACTTTGTTTTGCGTACCATCATACCTATAGCGACCACAGGCCACAATATCAGCATCGGTCTCCTGTTGCTTATTAAGCATTATCTCAATATAGCGTTCGTCATACCAATCATCGGGATCGCAGAATGCAATAAACTCTGCAGATGCCACTTGAATGCCAAGGTTTCTTGCCGGGCCTGCTCCTTCATTTTTTTTGCTGACAAAGATGATTCTGTCGTCTCGCGTAGCCCATTCCTGACATTTTTTCGCGCTTTTGTCTGTGCTGCCGTCGTTGATAAGTACTATTTCCAAATCTGAAAAAGATTGATTGACAATCGATGTCAGACACCTATCTATGTATTCGTATAAATTGTAGACAGGTACAATCACGGTTATTTTAGCCATATATTCTTCAAAACCGCCTCTCTCGTAGCCGCCAGATACGCATACCCATACTTTCTGTCCGGTTCAAGATGGGCTCCCTCCGCCCATTCGTTCCATGCATTGACAAAAACATACTTGTCTTTTGACTTGTGGTGGTTCTTTGTGTAATCGATTATGTCCTCAAGCCATTGTCTGTATAATTCAGGAGAACATCCGTGAAAAAGCTTAGCGTGGTTGTGGTATCTTGGGGAGTTGTCCCAACATGGAAAAACATTCTTATATACCAAGCACTTCTCGCTTGAACAATATAGCTTTGATTCTACGAAATCCCTGTGGTCCAGTATCTTGCCTGTGAAACTGTGTTCATATGGGGGATGCCTATGTGAAACATAATGCAGGTAATCGACAATCATGAATGGGAAGAATTCGAATACTCCATCGAAACCGTGTTCGGAAGGATTTGAAGAATATAGCATATTTTTTGCGTAGAGTAGCATAATTTCGCCAATGCCTTCTTTCCGACAAAACTCACGCCATAAATTCGCAAAACTTTTCGGATTGGATAATCTGTGAAAATGATATATGATTATCAAAGGCTTTCCGTCGACCATTATGTACCGAGAATCCTTGAGGAAAACGCAAATGTCCTTTATTACCCGTAGGTAATACTCGTCACCCGTCCCTACTTCGGCGAGAATCTCTTTTTCGTCGCCGGACCAAACCCTTGTCCAGTTCTCGTTCGCCCACATAACGCAAAATGGGAAGTCAAGTTCTTCGTTATT
>Ga0099364_10009607_pt1 | contig 13406 bp, 10 predicted proteins | sample TergutTh196P3_FD_73070 | JGI IMG/M metagenome (GOLD analysis project Ga0099364, IMG submission 73070) | Microcerotermes parvus P3 segment gut microbial communities from Pointe-Noire, Republic of the Congo - Th196 P3 | ecosystem: Host-associated > Arthropoda: Insects > Digestive system > Gut ...
AAGAAGGGCGCTTCCATTGCAATCGCTTTAAGATGCGCAATCATGTCTGGACATTTTGATTATTGTCGAAGTGAGTTCAAATTAGCTGCATGATGGCTGTGTCAACCCCGAAATAATGATCACACCCTTATCAATCTATATGATTTGGAAGAAGCGATAGGATATGATGTGGTAGCTGATCTCCTTACTCAGTGTCACAGATACCGCCTGACCCGTTTTCGGTAGGCTTCGTATTCCGCGCCATAGTGCGCCGCAAGAAACGTTTCTTCCCGTAACACTTGCCGGTGTATCGCCAGCGCAAATAGTACAATCGCCACGGCAATGACGATATGGCGATGGACAAGGAACAGCCCTGCAAAGAACAGCATAAAGCACACATAAATCGGGTTCCGGCTGATGGCAAACATGCCGCTGGTAATCAGTTTGTCCGGCTTTTCTTTGTCGATGCCGACCCTGAACGAATCCCCAAAACTGGCAAGAGTCAGGCCGAATCCAACGACAGCAACGATACACAACACAAGCCCCGCCCAACCCGGCGACAAAGCGGTCCAAAACGGGCGAATCAACGCGCCCCATATGGGCAGGCCAAAGGTATTCGCAAGCGCCGAATAGGCAATGGCCAGTACGAGGGGCACAAGCAGGAAGTCGCTCTTGTCCGTTTGCCCGAAGACAATGGCGCGGACGCCGCGCTTGCGCAGCATAGCCGCCCGGATAAGGACCATGACTACAAAGAGCGCAAACAGGCTCACGCTGAGTATGTTTTGTGTGCTTCGCATAGAAAGCCCTTTCAGATCGGCCAAGTCATGCATGGACTCATCTATTGCTCAGAATGATCAGGTTATCTGAGCAAAGATTCGTTCTATGGGCGGCAGCCCACATTAGTTCTGTTTGTCCTCTCGCAGCGATCGGAACACTTCTAGGATCGATGGCGTTTTCCCGTACAGCAAGACGCCTACCCGATAGATTTTAACGGCAAGCCAGGAGAACAGTACGACGGTTGCGGCGGACAAACCAATCGACAGAAGGAGCTGCCACAAGGGAACATCGGTAATACTGATTCGGGCAAGCATACTGATGGGCGTATAGATCGGGATGAAGGAAAACACGGTCAGCAACGAATTGGGCATAACCATTCCCATAGTGGTACCAAACAATCCAATGATTTGTAAAATGGTAATCGGAAACTGGAATAGCTGTATATCTTCCGTTCGGCTGACCAGGGAACCGATAGCGCCGTATAAAGCCGCATACATAAAGAAGCCAAGTAAATAAAACAGCAGCATCAGCGCCAATTGAGAAGCGCCGGTTCCCCAAAGCCCGCTGATAATGATGTTGTCCTTCCAATACGTAAAGTGAATGCGATAGAAAATCACCATGCCGATGACCCAGATGGCAAGTTGGGTTAATCCGGCTAAGCCAATGCCGAATATTTTGCCTAATATCAGGTTATCCGTCCTGGCGGAAGTAATCAGCACTTCCATTGCGCGGGAGCTTTTCTCCTGGGCCACGCCGGAAGCCACCATGACCCCGTAGATGACGATGGAGTAAAACAGAAGCATGATAAAAATATTCGCGGACAAAAACCCGCTTGCCAGGTTTCTGCTGCTCGTGGTGATGATCTGTAGATCAGGAGCAGTCAACGCTTGGGTAATCAGGGATGAAGGCACACTATACTGCGACATGATATTTCTCAGATTTGCCGCTGCGACAAGCGCTTGCAAATCTTGCGGCAAGCTGTCCATCACATTTTTTGTTACGAAATAGAGAGTCATTTTCTCATGGGATTCCATACTGATGAATAGCGCATCGTGAACCAGGTCAGCGTCAACCTGCGTTTTAAGCTGGTCGATGGTTGAATACCCTTGTTGAAAAGTAATGGCGTATCCCGCTGGGGATGAAAAGTCTTCTGCTGTAAATAGGCCCGTTTCATCGACGATCAACAGTGACTTTGTTGCGGACGCCGGGGAATCGGCAGACAGATTCGTTGTCATAGGCGGAATGGTAAACAACAGGATAATACCCAATAGAATAACAAGCGTAAGAATGCGAAATGCCTTGCTTTGGATCAGGTTTTGATATTCATGACTGAATACTCTATAGAATTGCATGAGGGACGAACTGGTTTTCATGAAGAAATCGACTCGCTTTCCACTTGGCCCGGCGAAAGGTCGGCGGTTTTTTCGATAAATATCTCTTCCAATGTGGGTTCCCGTACTTCGAAACGTTCAATTCCTAGCCCGGCGCCGTTAAGGACCGACAGCAACAAATCTTTGTCTTTCGGCTTGCGCAGCTGCACCATTACGCCGTTTACTGCGGGTTCGACAGACAGGATAAATTCAGGCAGTTGAAAATCGGAAAACACTTCTTCCGTTGAACCAAGCTCTTCGTCAAGGGCGACAAAGATTCTCGTGCGGTCATATCCCCGCTTGATTTGATGGAGATTGCCATCCAGTACAATTTCTCCGTTCTTTATGATCGCAATCGTATTACAAAACTCCTCGACATAATTCATTTCATGGGAGGAAAACAACACGATACGCCCGGCTTCTATTTGCTCTGCCAACACTTCTTTCAGCAGGGTGGCGTTTACAGGATCAAGACCGGAAAAGAGTTCATCCAGTATCACAATTTCAGGGTCGTTAATCAACGTTGCACAAAGCTGTATTTTCTGCTGATTGCCTTTGGATAAGGTAGCGAGTGTCGCGTTTTCATGCTCTTCCATTTTCAGCCGTTTCAGCCAGCGCCGTGCGGCGTGATAGGCGTCTGTCTTGCTCATGCCGCGCAGCATACCCAGGTATGCCAGTTGATCGCCGATTTTCTTTTTGGGATAGAGCCCGCGTTCTTCGGGTAAATAGCCGAATTTGCAGGCAGACTCGGCCATGCGCCGGCCATCGATCAGCACTTCGCCGCTATCAGGAAAAAATACGCGCATCACGATTCTGATGGTCGTGGTTTTTCCTGCGCCGTTTCGCCCAAGCAAGCCAAATGCGCTGCCGCTTTCCGCTGTGAGATTGATGCCTTTCAACACTTCTTTGGCGCCGAAAGTCTTTCTGATTTCTTTGAGCGTGAGTTGCACAATAGCCATCCTTCTTTACGACGGGATTTTGCCTTCTTGATTTTAGCACGAAGAGGAGAATAATTCTACCAAAACTGCGATACAGAATTGTCTGCGTCTGTGTTAAGATGAGATATACACCCTTATTCTACGAAAGCGGGGATATGTTATGAAAAAAATGACTTCTTTTGGTTTGCTTATACTTATGATTCTTTGCCTTATTCCCTTTCCTGCTGTTGCCGCACAAGAAAAAGATGGCTTCACGCTCGTTCCGACGCTATACGGCAAATCCGGAGTCGATGTGGGAAGCACCTTTATCTTAACTGCGCCGGATACAATGCAGCTTGATGCGCTTGCTTCCGCACTGTCGATCGACGGACAGCCAATGCCGGACATTGCGCACAAAGGCGGGAAGGAATTTATCATTACGCCCGTCGTAGCCTTGTCGCCCAATGCCCTTTATCTGTTCCGGCTTGCGCGCGACGGCAAAGATGATATCACATGGGCCTTCCAGACCGCAAAGAAGTTTATGATTACATCAAGCTTTCCGCGCAATCAGGCGACCAATGTGCCGAAAAACAGCGGGATAGAAATCACCTTTTCTGATGAAGGATACACGCCGATAGCCGAGTATTTCAATATATCCCCGACCGTTGAAGGAAGGTTCGAATATCATAAAAACACCGCTGTATTTGTGCCGAAGGCATTGGATTACAAAACGGTATATACTGTTACCATCCAAGCCGGAATCAAGCTTAACGGTTCAAACGATGTATTGACGGAAGATTACCAATTTGCATTTGAAACAGAAGCGGAACCTGCCTATACGCCTCCACAATACGTGGAATCCGTATATTTCTACTCCAGATATGCGGAATTGCCAAGCGTAGAAGCGCCGAGAGTCCGGTTCAGAATCAATTATGCGCGGGATACGGCTTTGCCCAATCCCAAAGTAAACGTATATCAATTCAGCGATAGCGAAAAAGCACTGGAAGCCATAAAAGCATTAACCAGAACGCCGTCCTGGTCCCGATACGCGAAAGAAGAAGATCTGATCAATCCATCTGGTTTGCGCAGAGTGATGGCATTTGATGCAAAGGATACGTATGATGAGACGGGAAGCTATCTGTCGCTGCCGGATACGCTGTCGCAGGGATTTTATTTGATCGACGCCACACTCGGCGAATCCCGTGATCAGACCATTGTGCAAATCAACGACCTACCCGTGCAAGTGATCGCCGATCAGGATAAGGCTATTTTCTGGGTAAACGATATTCGCACAGGCAAAGCGTCCGCAGGCGCAACCGTGCAAGACAATAAAGAAGGGAAGGACTATCAAACAGACGCCAACGGTATTGCCGTTATTGACAGAATGCTGACGCCCTCGCGGGACTACGAAGCGTTTACGATTCGCTCTACAGACGGCAAAACCTGCGTTTGGTTCTATAACGGATATGGAAGCGGCGCCGGAAATCAAAATGAAGCGTATTGGACAGCTTTGCAACTTGACCGTAATTTGTTTAAACATGACGATAGCGTTTCTTTTTTCGGATTCGTGCAAAACCGGAGAAACAATGAGGTTATTCGGAATGTAAGCGTTATACTGACGCAGGCATATGGTTTTGGTTATTTCGGTACAGGAGATGTTTTGCATAGGCAGACTGTATCTGTGGAGAACGGCGCCTATTCAGATGAACTAGTACTGCCGAATGTAGAGGTCGGTTCTTATAACCTGACTGTTTATCACGGCGATGTTGCTTTAGGCAGCACCTATTTTACCGTCCGGGATTACGTCAAGCCGCCCTATCAAATGGAACTATCGGCAGATAGAAAGGCGGCATTTGTCGATGAAACGGTCACGTTTAGCGCGAAAGCCGGATTCTTTGAAGGCACGCCGGTTGCCGATTTGGATATTTCCTACAGGCTGTCAGGTTCTCGCTTAATGACCTCCGGAAATGGGCAAGGGACAACCAATCTGGAGGGACGCATTACCGTGTCTGAAGAAATCACAGCGATAGTGGATGCGCAAGGGCAAACAAGCCTTTCCTTCACGGCCGAGGCAACGCTTCCCGAAATAGGAAGAACGACAAAAAGCGCTTCCGTACGCGTGTTTATCAATGATATCGCGGTCGCTGCACAGGCAAAACGCACAGACAGGAACGCGACGCTCACGGTCAATGTGCATACGATCACGCTGGATAGAATCAATGCGGGAACGGCAAAGGATTATAACGATTACCTGGATGCGCCGGTTGCCAATCAATCCTTGTCCGCCGAGGTTTACCGGATCTACTATGAAAAAGTGGAAAGGGGAGAGTATTATGACTATATTGAAAAGAAGGTCATGCCGATTTATTGGCATACGCGTAAAGAAGAACGTATAAGTAGATTTACGCTCGTCACGGATAAGAACGGTATAGCGGAAAGGAATTTTACCGTTCCTAATCGGGAGTATGAGAGCTACCGCGTAGACTTAAGCTGTTTTGATAGCCACGGACGGGAAATGACACAAAGCAGATATATAGGCTACGATTATACAAGCTATTGGAGCAATGCCAATACCAATACGTATTTTCTGGATGGCGGGGATGGAAGTTATGCTATAGAGGAAGAAGTGCAGTTGACCCTAAAGCGCGGAACCGATACCGTTACCAAAGGGAATTTTCTGTTCGTAACGATGCAGCGAGGGATACAAAGCTGGCAGGCGGGCAAGAATCCGTACAGCTTTACCTTTACAGATGAGCATATCCCCAATATCATCATTCATGCATACTATTTCAACGGCTATTCCTATCAATCCAGTTACTACATGAGTAAGACTATCCGTTTTGATTATGCACAGAATGCGTTAAGCTTGACGGCGGCTATGGACAAGAGTTTTTATAAACCGGGGGATCGATGCAGTATTATTCTCACAGCAAGAGATAGTAGCGGGAAGGGAATAGAGGCGAATGTAAATATAAGCATTGTAGACGAGGCTTTGTTTGCTCTCCAAGACTACACCGTGGATACCTTGACGGCACTGTATCGTATGGTGGGTTCCGGTTTGCGATTTGCGGCGGCAACACATCGGACCTATGTGCCGACCTTGGATGAGGACATCCTGGCGGACGAGACGCCCGCCGGCGTTGCGCCTTCTCCTATGGCGCCCGAAGCCGAATACGCGAGTGGCGAGGAAACCTACCTAAGGGAAGTATTTAAGGACACAGCGTTTTTCGGCACGCTGAAAACAGACAGAAACGGCAAGGCTGTTTTCACATTCCCACTCCCCGATAATATCACATCCTGGCGGCTTACTATGTCCGGTATTAGTAATGATTTATACGCCGGAAATGGCGTGCAGAATATCCTTGTTACCAATCCGATGTTTATCAGCTATACGCTGAATGATGAATTCTTAGTCGGAGACGTGCCGGCGATTGGGGTGAATGTATACGGCACAAGCCTGACCGGCAGGGAAAGGGTGGAGTTTGAAGTATGGGATGAAAACAATCCGGATGAACTATACAAAGCAAACGGCGTAGCCTTTGAGCGAATCAATATTCCTCTTTGGGAGATGAAAAAGGAGGGCGCAAACGCGCTGATCATCAAAGCGACTGTCAGCAACGGGACAAGCGACGCGGTGAAGCATCCGTATCAGGTGCTGCAAACCTACCGGGAGATGGACGAAGCCGTATACTATGAGGTAAGCCCCGATACTGTATTTGATGTGGGCAACGGCGGATTGACCAATATCACCTTCACGGATCAGGGCAGAGGCGCCTTATTGCGGCAGTTATTTTATTTAGGCAGCAGCGCGTCCGGCGGCGACAGGATTGAAAAAATGCTGGTCCGTCGGGAGGCGGATAAGTTGATTCAGCAATACTTCCCGGATGTATATTTGCGCTATAGTCGAAGTAGCTTTGATCCGAAACGCTATCAGCAGAGCGACGGAGGAATTTCCATCCTGCCGTATGCCGAAAGCGATTTAGCAACGACGCTGAAGGGAATGCCCTATATCAAAGACGAAGTCAATATCTATTCGTTGAAGAATTATCTTTATCAAATTTACGAAGGAGAAAACGCCGAGAACAAAATGGGCGCCCTGTACGGCCTTAGCCTGTTGAAAGAGCCGGTGCTTCTGGATTTGAACAACTATGCCATGCTCGACGGGCTTTCGGTAAAAGACGCCGTGTATATCGCGCTGGGATACTGCGCGTTGGGGGAGAGGGAAACCGCTTCCCAATTGTATGATGATCGCATAGCGCCGAAATTAGAGCAAATAACGCCATATTATCGCGTGAATACCGGCGTGGATCAGGATGATATCCTGGAAGCGACGTCCGCCGCCAATCTCCTTGCCACAAAACTGGAAAAACCGGAAAAGGAAGGGCTTTACCAGTATTGTGTAATGAATTATGCGACAGATCTATTGATCAACATTGAGAAGCTTTCGTATATTGAACAAGAGATGGGGAAGAGAACAGAGGTCAAGGGTTCTATCAAGTATACGCTGTTCGGCGAAGAGTTCAGCCGGAATCTCGGAAACGGCGGCAGCTATACGTTGCGGATTCCCGCTCAAAATATGAAGGAGTTTAAACTGCTTGAGGTAACGGGAGAGGTCGGCGCGGTATCGGTTTACACAGTACCGATGATAGAAACAGGAGAAATGGATCCGGACATTAGCGTCCGCCGCCGGTATTATAAAGCGGAGGAAAGTGAAAGCAGCACTACTTTTGAAGAGGGGGATTTGGTTCGGGTGCAGTTGTGGATTGACTATAGCAAAAAGGCAATAGACGGTTCGTACTGCGTTACCGATTACTTGCCGGCAGGGCTTGCCTATGTCAGCGATTCCGCGAAGATCGGAAACTCGCCCTATTTTGGATATCGCTATTACCGCTATTGCGTGGTAGAAGGGCAGAAAATCATGTTTTATGACTACAACGGTCGATTCGATAAAGGCTACTTGTATTATTACTACGCGAGGGTTATCAGCCCCGGCACATTTACAGCCGAAGGTCCCTTGGTTCAAAACTTGGGCGCCAAGGAGTATTATACCGTCGGCGAAGATAGTTTGGTGGTGATTCAGTAGTAATGATTATTAAAGATTCACGATTTCCATACGGATATTGTCGCTCTCTATTGTTATGACGCCATAGGTCGCCTTGCGCATGTCGTCGTGCCGCTCCATCTGCCCGGGGTTCATCAGCCATATCCCGTTCGCGTGCTGTATCATGGCATTATGGGTATGGCCATACAGCCCAATGTCTGCACCGACTTCCTGCGCGCGATAGGAGAAAGCGGTCAAGCCGTTCTTCACATTGTGGTTATGCCCGTGTGCCATATAGATCAAGACGCCTTCCGCTTTGATCAATTGCTCGGATTCTCCGGACGCGTTGAAGTCGCAGTTCCCCTTGACCATATAGAACACTACATTTGGGATCTGTCTATGCAGTGTCCTCGCATCACCAATGAAATCGCCTAAATGCAGGATAGCGTCCGGCCTCGCCAGCCTGGCGGCAAGCGACATCCGTTCCGTGCTGCCGTGGGAATCGGAGAGTACCAAAAGTCTCATTGCTCACACACTCGCTTTAATGATATATCGGGCATTTCCTCTTGCGGCGTATCCGGTTTCGTTCTTCGATAGGATAGTATCATGCAAGCATTGATTTTACAGGATAAATGCGTTATGGTCAAGACGATTATTCATGTGGATATGGACGCTTTCTACGCGGCTGTCGAGGCGCGGGACAATCCGGAACTCCGGGGCAAGCCGCTGATCATCGGCGCGCTTCCGGGCGAGCGCGGCGTGGTATCCACTTGCAGTTACGAGGCGCGACAATACGGCGTCCGTTCGGCTATGCCCATCAGCGAAGCATATCGGCTATGTCCGGGCGGCATTTACCTTCGCCCGAACTTCCATAAATACGAAAAAGCGTCTGCACAAATCCATGAAATCTGGGGCGGCTATACGGATGTCGTCGAATATATTTCCCTCGACGAAGGCTTTCTGGACGTCAGCCGCAGCATGAAGATATTTGGCAACGCCCCGAATATTGCCCATGCGATTAAAGAGCAGGTCAAGCAGCAGACCGGCCTGACCTGTTCTGTCGGTATAGGCTATTCTATGATGTCGGCGAAGCTCGCCAGCGAAGAGAAAAAGCCGGACGGCTATTTCGAGATACGGACGCCCGAAGCCCTGCGAAACCTGATCATTGACCGGAGCGTCCGGATCGTCTATGGCGTCGGGCCGCAGACGGAAGCGGAATTGCAGCGGATCGGCGTATATACTGTGCGGGACGTCTATGCCAACAGGCAGTCTGTCATCAATGCGCTGGGCAGCCAGGGCAAGTTCATCGTTGACCTGGCGGATGGCGTCGACTACCGCGAAGTGGCTGCCCGGACAAAGTCCCTGTCTTTAGGGAAGGAGCATACCTTCCAGCAGGACGTCATGGATTTCGACTATCTCAAGGACGTCCTCCGGCTCATCGCCAGGGAACTGAGCTACCAAATCCGGCTCAAAGGGATATATTGCCGCACCGTGACGCTAAAGCTTACCTACAAAGGGATGAAGCGGATCACCCGATCCCAGAGGGGGGACGGCAGGAACCGGGCGGCGGATATCTATGGCGCCGCCGCGTCCCTGCTGGAAAAGGTCGAAAAGCGTCCCGTCAGGCTGATCGGGATAACGCTCAGCAGCTTCACGGAGGCTGCCATCAAGCAAGCGTCCCTGTTTGACGCGGACGCCGGCAAACAGGCGGAAAAGCGCGATTCCGTGATCCTGGCGCTTCAGCGCAGGTATGGTTTGGACGCGATCAAGACCGGGAGCGAGCTGCATGCGGAGAAGCGCCTTCAGCCGTCGCAACCGATTCCGCTGCCGCCGATTTCGCCAAATAATGACCGGGAGGGGGATTGAAGCGCATTATGATTACGCTGTCTGCCGAGCTGACCTTCTATATCCCTCACGCAAACTCGCTCAAAGACAAGCGGCAAGTCCGCCGCAGCCTTATCGATAAGACGCGACAGAAATATAACGTGTCCGTCGCGGAGGTGGGGACACAAGACATCCTCCGGACGCTCACCATCGGTATCGCGGTTGTGTCCGGCGACGTCGCCCATGCGCAGAATTCGTTGGACGAAATCATCCGGTATATGGAAAAAAGCGCCGGCGGTGCCGACGCGGAATTGACCGGGGTGGATCGGGGATTGTGATTGCGGCCATCGACAGCGATTGACGACAACGACAGCCAGGAAACAGCAATAGCCGGGAAAAGACGGCAAGATGACGACTTTTCGTGGATGTTACATAATGGTAAAAGATAACAAAAAAGTAAATATTAGGCTATCTAGATCGCTATGCTGTTGACCCAGGCAGTCAGGCTTTCTTTTGTCTGCCTTCCGTTGAGCATAGTTCCGTTCGTCACAGTCGCGGAAGCGTCTACGCTTTGTTTCAAATTCGCGGCTGTCTCTCCGAATCCGCTGCTGCCGGAGGTGGCAAAGGGCACAATCGTCTTTCCCGCAAAGTCATAGCTTTCGAGGAAAGTGTATATGATGGAGGGCGCAGAATACCACCAGATGGGGAAGCCAAGGAAAACCACATCATACGCAGCGATATTGGCGTCACTGTCCGCGATGGCCGGTCGCGAGGATTTGTCGTTCATCTCAAGCGAACTGCGGGAATTCCTGTCCTGCCAGTTTAAATCGGCTTTGGTGTACAGCACTTGCGGCTTGATCTCGTACAAATCCGCACCCGCCGCTTCCGCCAAAGCTTCCGCTACTTTGCGGGTCACGCCGCTCGCTGAAAAATACGCCACCAGTTTTTTGCTCATACTCTATCCCTGCCTTTCTTTAATGTATCCGATAATGGCACGTATTGTTTGATCATTTTTGATCCTGCACACAGTATCCTACCCGGTTCAAATACAATCATGCAGCGCCTCCTTGCAGATTCGGTGATTAATAGTACGTAAACTCAATCTGCCGGTACATAATGCGTCCTGCCTTTATGGTCATCTGTGGTACGAACAATTGGTTACAATCGATCGTATATCCTGTATTATCGTTGAGCTGGAAAGGCCTTTCCGGGAGTTTGAAGATCGCTACATCCGCCAACGCACCCGGAGCAAGTGTGCCGATAAAGTTTTCCATACCCATAAGCTTAGCAGGCGTCTGCGTGCATGCGCGGATGACTTCCATTAGCGGTAATCCCATCCCAAGACACTCTGTCATCAGACGAAGAAGAGAGAAGGTCGATTTCTTATAGGCTGAATCCAGAATCATATCCGCACTAATAATATCAGGATAGAAACCTTCGTCAATCGTCTTTTGCGCAATAGCCAAGCTTCGTCCGCGACCGCCTGCTGATGCAATGTCGAAGAGGACGCCACGCTTACGCGCCTCCCAAACAGATTCACGGATTTCCCCTTTCTCATCGAGAATGGTATGCGGCCCCGCCCCTTGCAAGTAATGGGCAAACACATCTCCGCCCCTGAAATACGGCATAGCAACTTCCAAGCTGTCTTCGGGATCAATGATATGTACATATGCCGGACAACCGAAGCGTTCACTCAATTCTATTGTTGCTTTAAGTTGATCATATCCTTTCCCGCCGGTTATCGACTTTCCAACCCTGGATTTTAGCCCTAATATATACTCAGGATACCGTTCAAACAGATACTCCATCTTCTTTATATCGATCACTTTCGGATCATAGCTTTCAGAATCTTTTAAGACGCCGGTCGGAGAGATCAGCATATACGCTCTGATCGTAATGGTACTGGTGGTAATGATATTGTGGACCATGTTCTCAAAATTAGCGCTGCCAGCCGATCCACAGTCAACCGCTGCGGTAATCCCGTTTGGCAAGAAAATAATATCCGCATTCACACCCGAGCCTGCGGCACGGTAGGCAAGGTGTCCATGAAAATCAATCAAACCCGGCGTCACAATGCAGCCCTTTGCGTCGACCTCTTCCCCAACTTTATAGTCATTATCTTGCGGCGGATGAACAATCAGGCTATTTCTTATAAAAACATCTTCCACATGATCCAGATCCCTCTGGGGGTCGATTACCCTGGCATTTCGAATAGCCACATCATAAAACATCATATTGCTTCCCTCCCACTACTTATACAACTCTTCCGCTGTATTTGAATTAAGAAAAATCTGCTGAAGTAATCGTATTATTTTCAAAGTAGTCCACCATCGTTTTCATCAATTCTTCATCCGGCTTTCGATCAACATAGGCCTTATTTACATTGTCATTCATGATCCTTTGATAATGTACCATCATCATTGCATAATTCCACAAAGCGGCATTGGCGTCCAGTACCGGTACACCGTCACATTCCGTAATCTTGTACTCATAAACAAATTCATTAAAAATGCCTTCCCCCGGGATAAGAACCTCTGCGCCTTGGCTAATCGCTTTTCTGCAAGCCCTCTGAAAGATTTCTTTTGCCTTTTCTGCATTTTGCGTAATAAGGTCTTGCTCTGTGGCCGGATTCGCTTCGTTTACCCGTCGAATGTAATTCATGATTGGTTCGTCGACAATTAACACACAGGCCATCTTGTCCCGAATACCATTTTCTTCCGCTTCTGCCGTAATAAAATCCACCAAGCTCTCGCCTAATGTCACAAAAGCAAACTTTCTCCCCAGAAAACATGAGGCGTGCATGCAAGCTTCGATGACGCCAACCACAGGAATACCGACTTTCGTTCGACAATTTCTTATGCCAACATTCAGGTTACAACCAATGGCAAGGGCGTCAAAGCCTTCCTTTTCGGCAGTTATTGCGGCTTGCGTGAACAGCAGCTCCATGTAAGGAACTCTCAACGCCTCCTGAGGCTTGTTCTTACCAAACATCCCCAGTGGAATACCGTGAGGCTCCACATGAATATCAGGACCAAGTACCTGATGCGCATGGTTGATGATGTTTTCGCGATACTTCGTTTCATGAGTTAGATTCGTTGCACTTTGATGCCAAAAACGCATGTAAACTCCTCCTCGTTATACTATTCCTGCCTTTCTTTAATGTACCCGATAATGGCACTCGTCCAGCCCGCTTTTTCTATATGTTCTTCATTCCGTACTTTGGGGCTCATCTATGTCGCTTGAAATGAACCCCATTATACTCTTTGCTTCGTGTACACAAGCAAGGGCGTAATCCGCGACATTTTTACTTACGCTTCCGAGCGCTTCTGTTGTTGCTTCAGCGTATTTCAAAAAGTTGGGTTCATCCTTTTTTATGGCATATGCCCGACATAGCTCTGCCATACAATATACTTGCTTCATCGGTGTTCGTTCGCTTTCATATAGCTCTAACGCAATTGAATATTTTGAAATCGCCGCGTCTAGTTCGCCCAGGCGGCT
>Ga0099364_10009608_pt1 | contig 13405 bp, 10 predicted proteins | sample TergutTh196P3_FD_73070 | JGI IMG/M metagenome (GOLD analysis project Ga0099364, IMG submission 73070) | Microcerotermes parvus P3 segment gut microbial communities from Pointe-Noire, Republic of the Congo - Th196 P3 | ecosystem: Host-associated > Arthropoda: Insects > Digestive system > Gut ...
TAGAGGACAGATGTTCACATTTTCTTTAATTGCAAAAGCTTATGGCGATGAAACAAACTCAATGACGTCGAGTGTCTAGGCCCCCGCCTGCGCGGGGGGGACGATAAAAAATCCAGACCAATTTTTAATACGCTCTAGTAAAGCGGACTATTCTCCGAAGAGTTCCTTCCGACTAACGACGGTGACGCCTTTCGCTTGGATGTGTTTGATGGCGGCGTCCGGTTCATCGAACCGAAATACGATGACCGCGTTTCCGGTCGGTCGGACGAACCCATACATATACTCGATATTGAGGCCGGCATCATCGACGATGTCGAGAACGTCGGCCAATCCGCCTGGTCGGTGATCGATGGCGACGGCCACAACCTCGGCTACTTGAACGACGATGCCGCCACTTTCAAACACATCTTTGGCTCGTTCCCAATCTTTGACGAGAAGTCGTAAGATGCCGAATTGTTCCGTATCCGCAAGGGCAATGGTTTCGATGTTAATTCCTGCGTCGGCGATGGCTCGGCAAGCACGGCGAACATTGCCGGGCTTGTTCTCCAAAAAAAGCGACAACTGTTTGAGTTTCATGGGAAAGGTGAGTCGTAAGGATGAGACCGTGAGCAGCGACACACGATGTAGTATACCGCATTTCGGTATTGGGGAAAAGGGTAGACATTGCAGCCCGTATCCGCAAAGTCTGAAAAAAATCAAAAATTTCTCCGAACAAATCGGTGTTCCTCTACGTATTGGTCGAATCGGTGGGAAGAAAATTTTTCTGAGGGGACTTTTTTTCGTTGCCGTTTTCCTGTAAATTATACGGATTGTCCTTATTTACGTATGAATGAGAGTTTAGGTGGGAATGTTCTTTTCGCATCTAAACCGAACCCCGAACGCTTATGAGTACCGGATCGGACACTGTCGTCGAAACACGTAACTTAACGAAAGTCTATCGGGACTTTTGGGGGCGTCAAAAGGTACGCGCCTTAAACGCCCTTGACCTCCAAGTCCGTCGCGGTGAGGTCTTCGGACTTCTCGGCCCTAACGGTTCCGGGAAGACGACGACCATCAAATTACTGCTCGGCCTGCTCTTTCCGACCAGCGGCGAAGCACTGGTTCTCGACAAACCGGCGACCGACGTCGCCAAAAACGAGAGGATCGGATACCTGCCGGAGGAATCGTACCTGTACCGATTCCTTAACGCCGAGGAAACGCTCGATTTTTACGGGCGGCTATTCAATATGTCCGGGGCGGTGCGACGTCAGCGTATCGCCAACTTAATCAATATGGTCGGCCTCGAATCCGCCAAAAAGCGGCAGCTCCGTGAGTATTCCAAGGGAATGTCCCGACGAATCGGATTGGCCCAGGCACTGATTAACGATCCGGAGTTGATCCTGCTCGATGAACCGACCAGCGGTCTTGATCCCATCGGAACCCGGAATATGAAAGACCTGATCCTCGAACTGAAAAAACAGGGGAAAACGGTCATTATGTCGTCGCACCTCTTGGCCGACGTTCAGGACGTGTGCGACCGAATCGGAATTCTCCATCAAGGCGAGCTCAAGGAACTCGGACGCGTCGAAGACCTGCTCAAAGTTACGGACCAAACCGAAATCCGAACCTCGAATCTCAGCGAAGACGCAAGGGAAAAGATCAAGAAAATCGTCGAAGAAGACAACGCCCAATTGATCTATTGCGGCAATCCGACAACGACGCTGGAAGACCTGTTTCTCCGAATCATCGAAGAAAGCGAAGCGCGACCCGGTCGACGTGTTCGCGGTGGAGGGCCTAACGAATGATTTTAGAACGCCCTATTCCGCCGTTTCTCGAATGGTTGCTCGTCGGAGCGACTTATCAAAAAGGGGAGGCGACCGAGATCGTTCCTGCAACGTTACCGAGCTGGTTTCTCTATGTCGGCATTCTGTTGGTGTTGACAATCATCGTCGGAGCCACGATGTCCATCTTGCGCCACGGTTTCGGCGACTTCGTTACACCGTTTCGCCGTGCCGTCGGACGAGGATTCCAAGACCTTGTGATGCTTTCCCTCCGTCGAACTTGGGCGATTGCCCGATTAACAATCAAGGAGTCCCTCAGGCGGCGCGTGATGTTCGTCTTCGCCTTGTTTATGGTGATCCTCTTGATTGCCGGATGGTTCTTGGACCCCGGTAGCGAAAACCCCGCGAGACTGTATTTCTCCTTCGTTATGGGAGCGACTTCTATCCTCGTGCTACTCCTTTCGCTTTTTCTCAGCGCATTCAGTCTGCCGACGGATTTCAAAACGAAAACGATCTATTCCGTCGTAACGAAGCCGGTTCGATCCAGTGAAATCGTTCTCGGACGGATTCTTGGAATTGCTCTCATCGGAACGACAATCCTGGTCTGCATGGCGGTTATCAGTTTTTTCTTCGTCTTTTGGGGGTTGCAACACAAACATCTCCTCATCGAAGGAGAAGACCTGACAGCCGTCGCGATTGACGAAAAGGGCGACGCGTTAAAACAGATCGCATTCAAAGGCACAACACGCCTTGCCAACGGACACAAACACGAGGTCACCGTTTCCGCCGATGGAAAAAACATTACCGTATCGCCTGTTAACGGACACAGTCATACCGTGATCGCAGAAAAAGTTGGCGAACAGACACGTTACTGGGTCAGCGTCGAACGAGGAACATTGCAAGCCCGCGTTCCGATGTATGGAAAACTCGGTTTCCGCGGCAAAGACAGCTTTGATACCCCACGGGGAATCAATGTCGGCGAAGAATGGGAATATCGCTCCTACATCGGCGGTAACCCGAGGCAGTCATCGACCACACCCAATCAGGAATATGCGATCTTTACTTTTGAGGGAATTCGTGAAGACGCCTTCCCAAAGAGACTTGTTGAAAGAGACGATGACGACACCGGTGAAAAACAGAGGGTCGGGGAGACCGTCATCCCCGTCGAAATGACGCTCGGCGTTTTCCGAACGCACAAGGGCGACATTGAGAAACCGGTCACGGCAACTCTCGCCGTCCGAAATCCTGCAACGGGTCTAAAGGTTGATGTCAGATCATTCCCCACGGAAAAGTACGTTACAAAGTCCATTGTGATTCCAAGAAAAATCAATGGATTTCCGCAATTTGTCCAACGTTATCTGCGGGACGGTCCACAGGTTTCCGCCGTTCCCGACGACGATCACATCAATGTTGCGAAAACGAAATTCGCCAACCGAAGTGAATTCGATTTGTTCGAAGATTTCGTCGTCGACGGTAAATTGGAGATTTGGTTGAATTGCGTCGACAGCGGTCAGTACATCGGCGTCGCGCAAGCCGACGTGTATCTCCGGGCGGCAGAAGGAAGCGTACTCTTCAACTTTGCCAAGGGATTTTTCGGAATATGGATGCAGATGATCATCATCATTTCGTTCGGTGTACTTTTTAGTACGTTTCTGAGCGGGGCGGTTGCAATGATTTCCTCGATCGGTATCATGATCGCCGGATTTTCAAAGGCGTTCCTTATTGAAATCGGACTTAACAAAGTCCTCGGCGGCGGTCCCGTCGAATCGTTTTATCGCTTAATGATCCAGCAGAACATGGTGGTTGATCTGCCAGCTGGCTTTGGGACGACATTTATCAAGTCCGTCGACAAGGTGTTCGGCCTGTTCATGCAACTGTTCGGTATGGCGATCCCGCCGCTGGCCGATTACGCCGATTACAATAACGCCCTAGTGTCCGGTTTCAATATCCCCGGCAACTGGTTGCTTGTCCACAGTGTAATGACATTCTCCTACGTTGTCCCCCTGTTTATCGTCGCCTATTTGATCCTCAGTAATAGAGAAGTTGCAAAATAAGGAATTAGGAGTTAGGAGGCAGAAGTTAGGAATTCCAAGGAAACTTTTTTCCTTTATCGGAACGTCAGACTTCTGAATTCTAACTCCTGACTTCTAACTCCTAACTCCTCCCATGACACAGCAAAAAGCATTCACTCAGAAGATCATTTATTTGGTCATCATTGGCGTCCTGTTAGGGCCGTTATATTTTATGGGTAGTCCCGGCGGTGCACTTACGTATCTGCGTGACCAAGCGGGACTCGCCGAATCGTCCTTCGGCGAAATTGATCCAGCGGGGAGTACTGTCAAGCTGGCAACCTTCGGTCTGAGAGGTGTCGCCATTGCCCTACTCTGGCATCGTTGCCAGGAATTCGAAAAGAAAAAAGATTGGAACAACGTCATCGCGACGGCATACCAGCTCACGACGCTCGAACCACGCTTCACGACGATTTGGGAGTTCCAAGGCTGGAAACTCGCCTACAATGCATCGGCGGAGTTCGACGATTATCGGGAACGATACCGCTGGGTGATTCGCGGAATCGATTATCTCATCCGAGGTGTCGAATACAACCTGAGAGCTCCGAAACTCTGCAAAGCGACCGGCTGGACCATTTCACAAAAAGTTGGAATTGCCGACGAAAACTTGCAATACCGACGTTTGTTGCGGGAAGACGAAGACTTTGCCGAACGACATGCGACACCGGAGTGGAATTGCAATAACCCGGAGGACCGCGACAACTGGAGACTCGGACGTCGTTGGTATGCCATGGGAGAAAAGCTTGTTATTGATGGCGAGTCAATCGGAAAAGAATCGGAGTTCCTCTTCTTTTCACACGCCCGTTTGAACTTGTTCAATTATGCAACATGGATACGGAAGGACGGTTGCGGTCGCGATGGTTCGGGAGCCGATCCGATTTTCGGCGATCGGGCGACCCGCGCATGGAACGAAGCCGATAGGGAATGGCGTGAATTCGGTCAAACCACCTATTCGACCGCCATTCCAGAGGATGGAAGCATGAATATGGCACCGGGCATCAAAGCACATGAGACAACCCTGCAAACCGCCGAAATCATTCGTAAACGTCAGGAAGAACTTTTCGACAAATTGAAAAGCATCGACCCGAAATTGTACGAACAACTCCACATAGACCGCTGGAATAAATTGGCCGATATGCCCGGGGCACAGTGCCTCCTGCTTGAACGACTGCAAAATGCGGATCGAGATAGGGAAGAGGAGCTTAAAGTCGTTCGTGCCTGGTTGGATGAAAACGAACCCGACTGGCAGGAACGATTAAAGGCCGATTTTGACGCGTACTGTCCCGAAGAAGTCATCGAATTGAAGAAAATACCGGCGTTGCTCTTGGAAGAAACGCAACGTGACATTGTCAACAAATGGGAAGGCGGTGCCGCGCAAATTCGAATCCGGGCCATGGACGCGTTAAAAGTCAATCACAGAGTCCTATTGGGGGCCATTCGGGAAGCGGATATTCCAGAAGAGAAACTGCAACAAGCACTATCGATCGTCCAAGAGATCGAAAAAGACGCGACGGCGGTTCAACTGCGCATGTCGAATCTGTACCGCGACATTTTGAATTATGAATACCGCCTCCGTGAGGTGGAGGTCGAGAGAACGGCAGAAGCCGATAGAGCCAGAGAATTGCGTCACATGGGACGCGTTGCCTACCACAAAAAGGATTTCGATGGAGCGGTCGACCATTGGATTGAAGCGATGGTGGCCTGGGACGAACTATTTGAACAACCCGATTTTGAAGACATTTCGACGAACGCGCAGTTCATCCGGGAACACATCGATATCGTCGAAAGATTTCCCATTCTACTTGACGAACGCCGAGGACGCCGCGATGGACCAATATTCCCGAAAAAATTTCTGGAAAGAATGCCAATGGAGAAAATGATTCGAGCAAAAGTCAATCAGGAAAACAGTCCGGAAATGGCGTTTGATGCCTTGGAATATGCCCGAAAGGAATATGAACGCGGAGAATTTGAAGACGCGGAGAAACACCTCGCCATCGTTATTGCCCGCTTGCACGGCATCAATCGCTCCATTGAGTTCATGGAGCGCGCTCCATTGCCCGATGTTCGCGATAAGATGATCGAGGCATTTGCCCTTTACGTCGAGTGCCTACAGCGACGAGACCCGCCCATAGCAGTGCCATCAGGCACCCCGCTTAAAACTTTTGTCGAACTGATGCTCGAATACGATCCACTGCTCGACCAAGTAGCCGATGCCAGAAAAAAGGGAAATGACCTACTTGAAAAAGATAAAGTGTCTGAGGCACAGGCCGCATTGGAAGAGGCCATGGAGATTTTGAGACCGTTGCTGCAAAAGTATCCAATTATATGGCAAAGCCGACATCTCACAGCCTACGAAGATATCGAGTCGTTGGCCGCCGATTACGCCGAGGTTCTTAGACTACAGGAAAAAACGATACCGAATGATTTCCTCCTTAGACCGTTTCTGCTCAGACTCCAGGAAAAACCGCCGATGCCGAATGATTTCCCCCTGAGACCGCTTCAAAGTAGCGGTGGGTAGTGATGTCGGGTTACGTCCCTCACCTCTCACATCACGCCCTTCACTATGCAATTATCCGAAACGCCGGAATCCGTGTTCCGCTGGGCCAGAATTCAGGAAAATAGCGACTGGCTCTGGCCGCTCGTAGTCGTTGCGCTGTTGCTTTGGTGGTCGTTACGACGTTATCGGATCGATGCCGCCGAACTGAGCCGTTGGCAACGGACCGCCCTGATGACGTTTCGTATCGGTGTCCTTGCGTGTCTGTTCCTGTATTATTTGCATCCGCAGTGGGAGCATCTGGTCGGCAACAGCCGTGTTGCCGTCCTGCTGGATTCCAGCGCGAGTATGGGAAGCCGCGACTTATTGCCGCCGCCCAATGAAGGATTGACGGACGACGAACCGGAGAACTCGACGCCGACACGATTGGAAGGCGTACTCGATTGGATCGACCGTAGTGAGTTGATCGCCCGCCTTCGAGACAAACACGATGTTGTCATTTATTCTTTTGATCGAACCGTCAACCGAGTCCTGCTCCAATCCCAAGTTACCCGCCCTGATGACGTGGAAATCCCCGAAAAACCGGAAGGAAATCTTTACGCCCTCCAACCGGACGGCGATGAAACGCGGCTCGGCGAAGCACTGCTCGACGTCTTCCAACGGGAGCGTGGACAGCCATTGGCCGGTGTGCTGCTCATTTCTGACGGCGCAATCAACGCCGGTCGTTCCATTGATTCGGCACAGGAAATCGCCAAGCGGCAACACTTGCCGATTTACACGGTCGGTGTTGGACTCAAACAACAGCCGCTGAACGCTCGGATTGCAAACTTCGATGTTCCGGACCGGGCGTTTCCCGGCGATCCGTTCACCGTGAAAGCCCAAATTCAGTTGCTCGGCGGAGAAGAAGTTGCCGAAGGAACGACCTGGAGAATTCCCGTCGAACTCTGGAGACAGGGGGAAGACGCCCCCAGTGAAACGAAGATTGCCGAGAAAGAGGTTCGAATCGCGTCCGGTGGATTGATCGACATTGACTTTGAAATTCGTTGTCCGGACCCCGGCAAGCAAAAACTGTCCCTTAAGCTTATTCCACCGGAAGAGGATCGTAATCCCGCCGACGATCAACAACAAGCGGAAGTCGAAGTCGTTGATCGCAAAGACCGGGTTTTGCTCTTCGCTGGCGGACCGTCTCGGGATTACCAATTTTTCTGCACCCAGATTTTCCGGGACAAGTCCATGAATGTCGATGTTTATCTGCCGTGGGCGAAACCCGGCGTTTCGCAGAGTGCCGACAAAATTTTGGACAGATTCCCTTCGACACGAACCGAGATGGCGGAATACGATACCGTCGTCGCCTTCGATCCGGACTGGCGGGAACTCTCAACGGAGCAGATTGACGTTCTCGATTTTTGGGTTACACGGCAGGGCGGAGGACTCGTCCTCTTTGCCGGTCCCGTGAATCTGGGCGTTTCGGTCGGCAATTGGGTGACGGACCCCGGTATGGATAAGATTCGTGCCATGTATCCGGTCGAATTCTTTGCCAAAACATCGGTACACGATCATCGCTATCACGGTGACGAACAGCCCGCTCCGCCAAAGTTTTCCCGGGCCGGTGAAGACGCCGAGTTCCTGCGGTCGACGGACAATCCGCTTGACGCACGAACGTTTTGGAACGAGTTTCCCGGCTTCTACGGATTCTTTACCGTGAAGGACGTCAAGCCAACGGCGACGCTTCTGGCGTCGTCCGGATCGTCGGAAGCCATCGGACGGGGCAACAGCGCGGCACTTGTCGTCGAACAGTTTTACGGAGCCGGACGTGTGCTTTATTTTGGAAGTCAGGAACTCTGGCGATTACGGAGAGTCGACGAAAAGGCGTTTGAACAAATCGTGACGAAAGTCTTGCGTTACGTTTCTCAAGGACGGCTTCAGCGGGACTCCGACCGCGGCTCACTGGCAACGGATAAAAGACGTTACCCCCTCGGTTCCATGGCACAACTACGTGCAACGGCAAACGATGCGCAACTTAAACCGATCGAAGTGCCGACGCTGCCGCTCGATGTGATTGTCCCGACCGGAAAACTGCGGACGGTAAACCTGACGCTCGATCCGACGCTTCCCGGCTCCTACCAAACGCATCTGCCGCTAACGGAGGAGGGAACTTGGTCGCTCCAGTTTGCACTACCCGACGGCGGTGAAAAGATCGTCAAAACGGTACAGGTTCGGATGGGCGATCTCGAACGGGAAAATCCGAGTCGAAACGAACCGTTGCTCATTGAGCTTGCCAAACAGAGCGGCGGACTCTATTACGATTCGCCGCTGGACGCACTCGATACAGTCAAGGAATCAAGTCTATTCGGCAACCTCCGATTGTTTTCTTCGCAAATGGAAAATCCGCCGCCGAAGATCACGGAACTTCTGAGAGTCCGCTCCCAGCGGGCCGTCCTCGATACCACCGCCGAAGAGAGTATGATGAAAACGCTTCTCATTGCTCTCTGTTCGCTGTTGTTGGTCGAATGGACTCTGAGACGATTGATGAAACTCGCCTGAAATTTCGCCGAGTCCACAACCAATATGGTTGGTGACCATTCGGAAAGTCACACCGCATTGCGGATGAATTCCTCGATGTGTGAAATTTCATCGAAGCCGACGATCATTGCGCCGACGCAATCGAGATTTTTGACAAACTCGGTCGACTTCTTACGTGTCGCGGGATCGTTATTCAGTTTTCCGTGTCCAACAACTTTCATCGCAATGATTCCGATTCCGGCTTCCTTGCAGAGTTTGGCAGTACGAACCGCCTCCGTAACCGTTGCGGGGTCTTCACGGGGACCGTCTAAGTCAATGCCCTCGGAGTTGATCCGAACATGCACGACATCGGTCCACGGAGTCTTGGAAGCACGTTCCGTGGCAATGTTGGCATGCGAACTGATCCCGTGAGCGCGAATGGCACCTTTCTTTTTAAGAGTTTCGAGTTGCTCAAGATAAGGAGCGTATTCCGTCGGCCAATCGTCTTTGTCCATGCAGTGAATCTGCATAATGTCGATGTAATCGGTTTTCAACTCCCGACGGAATCGAGGGAACAGTTCGTCGGCACTGAGTCGTTCCTTTTCGGGAATTCCGCCGGGCCGCACCCAGATTTTCGTAACAACCGTGTAACTGTCGCGCGGCTTACCGTCCAAGGCCTCGGCAAGCATCCAATGGGTACCGTACATATCGGCACAATCGAACAACCGCACGCCGTGATCGTAAGCGAAACGGAGAAGTTCGATTCCTTTTTTGTGATCCATTCGGGTAAGGTTGGATCGTCGATCGCCGCCGGTCATTCCGGTGCCGAAACCGACCCGGCTGCATTTGACGTCCTTCGTGAGTTGAATGAGCGGAACCGGCGGCAGGTCTTTGGGGGACGCTCCCTCTTGGGCGTGAACTCTAAGACCGGTCGCCAATGCGCCGGCACCAATCGCCGCTCCGAGAAATTGTCGTCGTTTCATGGGAGTTTAGGGGTTAGGGGATTCGTGCAAGCATCGAGTGGAACGCACCCGAAAACGGCATTTTACGAAAAAATCCGCGTTTCCGCAACGTAAGGACCGCCTTTCCGGGAAATATGGGTGTGGAAAAGTTTGGTTGGAGTTTGTAGAATGGTGGGGTGAAGGCCGACCATCCATTTTACAAGGACGTATTTTATGCCCTGCACCTCGCCCGACGTTCGTGATCTGCTCCGCGAACGCCTCGACACCCTACTCGACGAAAGCGAGCAAGTCATGGACGCCGCCGACCACGGACGGACCATCCACAACCTCGATGACTTCATGCTCGTCGCCGGAAAAAAATTCCTCCAAGAAGTCATGCAACAGAAACTTCAGGAACGCATCGAGCAGGCCGAACAAAAGGCTGAAAACAAGCAATGTCCCCAATGCAAAAAAAACGCAATACCAAAACAAAAAACGAAAACGATAGGTTCCGCCCACGACCATCTTACCCTATGCCACCAGTATCGCCACGGTATTCGCTGTGAAACCTACTCCTATCCCGTCGAGGCAACTCTTGGACTAGAGCGTATTAAAAATGGGTTTGGACAACATTCCCGTCACCTCCGCGTAGGCGGGGACCTAGAGGGCAAATGTTCACATCTTCTTTAACGGCAAAAGGTTATGGCGATGAAACAAGCTCAATGACGTCGAGGGTCTAGGCCCTCGCCTGCGCGGGGATGACGATAAAAAATCCAGAGCATTTTTTAATACCCTCTAAATCCGGCTATTTCATCCGTTCAATTTCCTCTCGTGAAAGACCGGTGGCTTCAGCAATATCGTCCGTGGGGTAGCCCTTCCGTTTCAAATTCCTGGCGATCTCCCTAGACTGCTCATTTTTCGCCGTTTCTATGACGCTTTGATTGTCCCAGTAGACGATCAGGCTTTCTTCATACCGACGCAATTCGTCAGGCGTCATTTGGGCAACCGCCGCCGTCGCAAAGGCTCGCTCGAAAATCGGTTCGCGAAGGATTGCCGGAATGTCCTCGAAACTTGCCAGGTTTTTTAAGAAGTAGTACCACTTGTCCTGACGTGTCTCTAACTCCGATTCCGTCTTTGTGAAAAGCGGCATCTGGAGAAAGATTATCATCAGTTTGTCATAAAACTCCTCGCCGTCCTGGTCTTTGAGCGTTACGTCTCGGCGGAGTTTGCGGCGTTCCTCTTCTTTGTCGTACTCGAAACCGAGAACGGCAATGAGGTAGACTGCTTTGAGTTTGAAATTCCACTCCTGTCCTGGAACGGCTTGATTCCGAATCGGAAACGTCGAAAGAAAGATGGCACGATCCTTGAACCAATCTTGCTTTGCCTGCTGCATCTCAACAATGAAATGCTCGCCGTTTTGTGCCTCGCAAAAGATGTCAAACACTGCCTTGCGATGGATGGTAATTTCTCCCCGCTGTTCCGTATTGCGAAAATCCAACGTCTTAATCTGATGCTTTTCGGGCAACAGCGCATTCAGGAAGTCGATCAAAAGGTCCTTGTTCACCTCCTCGCCGAACAGCCTTTTGAAGCCGAAATCCGTGTAAGGATTGACGTAGCGGGACATGATTGGTTCTCCTTTTTTCATTTCGTTTGATTGTCATCACTGGCTCCTTGAGTTTAGACGGGCGCTGCCGAAAAGGCAAGATCCGCCCGGTGAACAAAAAATCCCCGGGGTGTGTAAAAAATTAGGCGTCATTTCGCCATGCGTGTTTCCATTGGCTGGAGTACAGGAGGGCGCAGAAAACGGCGATGCGGTTCGCACGCTCTACCCGCCAACACGCGCTCGTCTGCTTCAAACGACGACCAACCAAGCTCTTGCACGCACCCTCAATCAAACCACTCCCAATCGAACGACCCAAAAATAAACGCTCCGAATAAGCCAAACGAGACGATTGACCACGGAAATATTTCAGCAACAAAAACACCGACTCCCGCTCCATCCCCAGAAAAACGCAGAGAGACTGTATCTGCTCACAAAAAGAACTTATTCTTTGAGAATTCAGAATTCAGGAGTTAGGAATTCGTAACTTGCTCTTGGCAGCCCCTGTCGTTCGCCGACCTTTTGTTGCTGCCGGCGGTCGGCAACCTACCTGATTGGGAACTTTGTAATCCTCGTAGTGTACGACAAACGAATGCCTCAGAACTCTTCCAGATTTTCGGCAGCGAGCCGATAGGACCAAAAGCCGCTGCATCGGGCGACGAGGCGTTTCAATCCGATGGTGTAACCCGTGTCCAGTCCGAGAGTTGCGTCGACAGGAAAGGAATACTTTTGACACGTGGAGCACCGACAGGACCGGCGTTGCAGGGCGAATGTTCCGTGGGCGGCGACGATTGTTTTTGGTTTTCGGTGTTGGACTTGCGTTTTTTTTGCAGCAGGGACTTTGTTTGGCATCGGGCGTTTTTTCGATTTGTTCGATACGATCCTGAAGTTTTTGTTTCAAGATTTCTTTGAGGAAATTTCGTCCATTGATGAGGAGAAAGTCGTCAAGATTGTTGAGAGTTTGTCCGTAGGGGGCGTTGTCCATGACTTGGTCGCATTCGGCGAGGAGACTGTCCAAGCGTTCGACGAGCAGGTCGCGTACTTCCGCAGGGGAGGGAGAGGATTTCATCGGTACGTCCTTGTAAAAAGCGATTCAGGGAAAACTCAGCCCCATTCTGCCAATTCCGTAAAGGTTTGGACACACCCTTTCGGTAGGGGGGATACTTTTTTCGTTTTGGGGATGTAAAATGTGGTCAGAGTTATAGCCGGCCTGTTGCATAACCTTTTCGAGAAAAATGCCGCTCTTGCCACAACCATTGTTTTTAGCGAGAGTGGGTGAGGCAATTGGGTAAAACAGGTCGAATAGCCGAAATGGCGGGCTGTTCGCCGCCGAGGTGGGCATCGATAAGCGAAAATCATGCCCAACGTTACAACAATCCAAGGTTTGGGCAACTATCTCCGCCCATCCTCATTTTCGTATTTCCTGTACACTAACTTGCGATTTTACCTGCTTTACCAAAAAATTTGCCGCACCCTCTCTAAGACAGAAAAAAGTTTAGAGACAAATCATGGGGGTATGCAACAAGTTTGCATAAAATAATGTTACGAATATCCATCATCACACAGGAGGATTCCTTCGTTATTCCGAAGAACGTTGAGTTGCTTTTACGGGAGACGAACATCGATGTCGTTTCCATCTATACCATTGAGGGGAAAGGCTCCTTTACCAACAAACTCGGCTATTTTGTCAGGGGATTCGGATTCTTGCAGTCCGCCAAAATGGGAGTTCATCTCGTTTTCGCCAAATTGATCGATAAAACGGACTTGCTCCTCGGCGGAAGATTGCCGGGAATCAAGAGAAGTATCCGGGCCGTTGCCAAAAAACATCGAATTCCCTACAAGGTCTTACAGACGTTGAATTCTCAAGAAATTTTGAACGAATTGCGTGCGCAACATCTGGATTTGATCGTTTCCTTTTCCGCTCCATGTGTCTTTCCTCCTGCATTGCTTGAATTGCCGAAACACGGGTGCCTGAACTTGCACTGTTCGTTGCTTCCCCGCTACGCCGGCTTGCTGCCGAGTTTTTGGACGATTTATCA
>Ga0099364_10009609_pt1 | contig 13403 bp, 11 predicted proteins | sample TergutTh196P3_FD_73070 | JGI IMG/M metagenome (GOLD analysis project Ga0099364, IMG submission 73070) | Microcerotermes parvus P3 segment gut microbial communities from Pointe-Noire, Republic of the Congo - Th196 P3 | ecosystem: Host-associated > Arthropoda: Insects > Digestive system > Gut ...
ATAAGAAAAAGGACGGTTGAACGGATGTATTTCGTGCATGATATAGATGCCGCCTTTCTTTAATATGCGATTGATATTAATATACATAGAAATCAAATCATCAATCCAAACATGAACACCGTTAGATGTGTAAACAAGGTCGTATGTATTATCCGTGATTTTACCTAAATAAGTGGTATCGTCGCAAATAAACTCTATATTCAAGTTGTTCTTTTCGGCTACGGTTTTTGCACTTTCTATTTGATTTTTTGAGATATCACAGGATGTTACATCAGCGCCAAGCAATGAAAAAGCAAATACGGCGTGATTATCACCGCTTGACGGTACACATATTTTTTTACCCTTAAAATTTGCAATGTTTTTGTTTAGCATTTCCCATATAGTGCAATGAAACACAGACTTTGGATTTTTTATTATTTTGTTAATAGTCCTGTCTGCACGACTTTCCGTATACCAGTCGGAGTTGGAAATTTCATCCCATTTTTTTATAAGCTTATCTTTGTTCATCAGATTTCTCCATTCATAAACATACGCCCGTACTTCCGCAGGGTGTGGAAAATAGCAGTGCCGTTTTATTATACTTCGTGTTCTGCGATACGTCAATTCCCGTTTTAAATCTCACCGAAATGCATATTATCAATTTTTTTATTTGCCTTACATAATGATAATATGTTATACTCATGTTGTTATCAATTTAGATGGTGTTGGAAAAGTCGCCCGTTTTTGTTTTTCAACACATTCATTTATAATAGCGGAGCGTTTAGCATGAATTTGAAAAAAGATGATTTGAACCGGAGCTTGCTTGATGGTTTGACTGAGCACCAGAAAGCCGCTGTGATGTCGCAGGGGGGCAGCGTGATTATTTCTGCGGGCGCGGGGAGCGGCAAGACTTCTGTATTATCACGCCGGGCTGTATATAAAATAGCGGATCCCGTAAACGGCTGTGATGCGGACAAGCTTCTTATTATCACGTTTTCCAGAGCGGCGGCCGCAGAAATGAAAAGCCGTATCAATGAACTTTTCGATATGCTTTTTTTCAATTTTCCTGAAGACAAAAGGCTTGAACGTCAACAGATTTTATTGCAAAAAGCACAAATATGCACCATTGACTCGTTTTGTGCCGGCTTGATCCGCGCAAACTTCAGTCTTTTGGGTATTTCACCGAACTTTAAAACCGCCGACGAAAGCGAACTCAGGCAAATTCATGCGCGCGCTATCGACGAAGTTTTCAATTCTTATTATACCCGTAATGACCCGCGTTTTTTATCGCTTGCCGAATACTTCTACAAAGACGGCGATTCTGTGCTGGAAAAAATCATTCTCGATATATATGGGACTGTACGCACAAATCCGTTCCCGCGCGTTTTGCTGCGAAAATTGTCCGATGATTATAAAAAAAACTCTGTTATAGAAGAAACCGTATGGAAAAAGGTTTTGCTTGAAGAAGCTAATTATGCGTTGAACCACGCGGTTTGCCTTATGGATGCCGCAATAAAAACAGCGCGGGAGGATGCGCTGGCATGGGAGTGTTACGGCAAAGGGCTGGCGGCGAATATGGAAACATTGTCGGAACTTTTGTTCTGCGAGGGGGAAAAATCCACAAAAGAGGAAAGTTATAACGAACTTTACGCTAAAATCCGGGATGTCACGTTCTGTAATATAGGCAGGGCAAAATCCGGGTTGGATCCGGTGCTTGCAAAACAAATAAAAACCCTGCACACACAGGCTCGGGATACGGTGAAAAAGACGATAAGCGAAAATATCATTTTTTGTTCACCGGAAGAATTTAAGGAGGATATGGAGTTCTTGCACCCGAAAATCTCTATGTTGTGTGAAATTACCGAACGGTTTTGGGATGCAGCGGATAAGCTTAAAGAATCGGAATCATTGCTGGATTTTTCGGATATTGGACATCTCGCTTTAAGCTTGCTGGTGAAACCAACCGGAGAAAAAACCCGGCTGGCTGCTGATTTATCTGAAAAATATGACGAAATTATGCTGGATGAATATCAGGACACAAACCGGTTGCAAGATTTGTTTTTCACAGTTTTATCTAAAAACGAAAAAAATCTTTTTATGGTAGGTGATGTCAAACAGTGTATCTACGAATTTCGCCGTGCGCGCGCCGACATATTTTTGCAAAAATACCGCAGTTTTAACAAATATGACGAAAAGACCGCCCGGGCAAACGTTTTTACCCGGGTAAAAACGATAAACTATCCTGCGGCATTTACACTGTCCGAAAATTTCCGCAGCGGCAAAGAGGTCTGCGGTGCGGTGAACTATATATTCAGTCAGATTTGCAGTCCTTATCTGGGAGAATTAGAATATGACGAATCCCAATACCTTTCAGCGGGATTTTTTGAGACGGAGCAGAATCAGGCGGATACGGCAGAGTTGCATATTATCGAATATAATAAAACCCCCGAAAAAGAACTTTTTGTCAAAGACGAAGAAAATCCGGAACAGGAAGAGAGCCTGCCTACAGACAAAACCGAATTGGAAGCGAAGCATATCGCGGCAAAAGTCAAACATATGCTGAACAGCCGTTATATGATCAAAGACAGAAAAAACGGAACATTACGTCCCTGCCGCCCCGGCGATTTCGCAGTGCTTTTGCGCGCCTATAAAGACAAAGGAGAAAAAATCGCCGGCATTTTGAACAACGCGGGAATAAGAGCATCTTTCGGACAATCCAAAAATTTCTTTGCCGCGCGTGAAATATCCCTTATACTGAACCTCTTGCGGGTAATAGATAATCCGTTGAACGATATGGCGATGACGGCGGTTTTGTTGTCTGAAATAGGCGGGATTTCTGCGGACGAACTTGTCGGTATACGTTTTTCCGATATGAACACATCCGGCGGGAACGTCAAAATGAAACAGGACAAAAAGTTTTCTTCCATGTATCGTTGCTTGTTAACGGCATCCAAAGAACAAAAAAAAGCCGAAGAATTTATTTCCCTGCTCTCGTCTTTCCGGAGGTTTGCGGCAAAAAACAGTTTGGAAAAATTGATAAATCATATTTATGAAATAATGTTCTTACCCGTTATGACAGAAGCGTTGCAAAGCGGATACGGTCAGGAGGAAATATCGCAAACCGGACAAGTGAGGGCAAATTTACGTTTGCTGCTAACCTATGCCAAAAATTATGAAAAAAACGGGCGGCGCGGATTGACGGGATTTTTGCAGTTTGCCGCAGGAATCATGGAATCCGGAACCGACATAGAAAGCGCGAACATATCCATGCAAACAGAGGATACGGTCGCTGTAATGAGCATACATAACTCCAAAGGGCTTGAATTTCCGGTGGTTTTTGTGTCAGATTGTCACCGTGATTTTTATTTCGGGGAAAAGGATCCCAAACACTACATCGACGACCGTATGGGACTATCTGTAAAATGCATAAAACCAGACGAGTTTTTAGAGTATAAAAACATTCCGTACAGAGCGGCGCAAATTAACGCGAGGAAACGGCAGATGTCCGAAGAAATCCGAATTTTATATGTTGCCTCGACCCGTGCCGCGCAAAAACTTATTTTTACCGGTGTGACCGAAGATACCGAACGGAGAATCCGTAATTTGACAACTGCACTTAAGAATATTGCCGACCGTAAATTGTCACCTTATATGGTTTCTCAATCCGTAAATTATCTTGATTGGTTACTGCTTGCATTATTACGCGCTCCCTCATGCCAAAATCTGCGCGGGGATTTGCCGCTTTGTATCCTGCCTTTTAACGAGACAGACAACAACTGTGAGCATGAAATTCGTTCCGCGATATTTAATGCAGAAAATATCACGAGAAGCTATCAAGAGATCCTCGAAAAAAACCATATTTCAAACGAAAAAAACATAGCGGAAAATCAAGACAGCGAAGAATCAGATGCGGTAAACAAAAGATTACGGGAACAACAAGCCCGGATGGAATTTACATATCCGTACCCCGGACGGTATTTACCCGCAAAATTATCCGTCACCGAGATTGTGAAAAGCGGAACGGGAATGGCTCTCAGAGCATCCGGCGTTGAAAACATGAAAAATGCTTATAGTTCAGAGCCCGAATATACTTTGACTTCGCGCCCGTCTTTTGTCCGGCAGGATTCCGCCGCTATTACTGCGACCGAAAAAGGACAGGCTCTGCATAGTTTTATGCAATATGCAGATTTTCAAAACGCTATAAAGGATCTGGAGAAAGAGATAGAGCGGCTTACCGCGTTAAAATTTATCAGCCCGGTTATGGCGGCTTCTTTGGAAAGACGGCTTATAAAACAGTTTCTGGTATCGAAGCCGGCTGCGATGATGCAGAGTGCGGAAAATGTTTTGCGTGAGTTCCCGTTTGTTATACGCGTACCGGCAAAGGATATTCTTCCGGATGTAAAAGATATAAGCTATATAAATGTCGATGCGAACAGGAATTTTAATCAAAGCACCGAAAATCCAAAGGAATATGAAGCCGAAAATATTTTGGTTCAGGGGGTAATCGACTGCGTAATACAACAGGGAACCGAGCCGGAATCCGAAATCATAATTGTTGACTATAAAACAGACCGGGTGCGTGAAGCCGTTGAACTGATTCAACGGTATTCGGATCAAATATCGTTATACAGGACGGCGGCGCAAGCTATATTTAACACAAAAAATATCAAATGCTATATATATTCCCTGCATTTGGGGAAAGAAATTTCAGTTTGAGGGCAATTTTAAAATTAGTAAGTAAAGCGAAGAAAGTGTGATAATTTTATGGTAATCAAGGTGAAAACTTCAACCGAATATGATATTATTATAGAGAACGGAAGTCTTTGTAAAACGGGACCCCTTATCCGCGAAGTTTCGGATGCTCAAAAAGCCGTGGTGGTAACAGACAGCAATGTTGCCCCGTTGTACGCCGACCGGATCAGAAACTCATTAAGAGCTTTCGGATTCAATGTGTTTTTGTTTAAATTTAAAGCAGGTGAAAAAAGCAAAAATCACAATATTTTGCAGGAGTTGTACGAATTCCTTTGCGAGAACCGAATCAGCCGCAAGGATTTACTCATCGCTTTGGGCGGCGGGGTGACGGGTGATCTAACAGGATTTGCCGCCGCTACCTTTCTCCGCGGACTTGATTTTGTGCAAATTCCTACTACGCTGCTCGCGCAGATAGACTCTAGCGTAGGCGGGAAGACCGCCGTAAATATCAAAAGCGGCAAAAACCTCGTGGGGGCATTCAAGCAGCCGCTTCGGGTATTATGTGACCCTGAAGTCTTAAAAACATTGCCCGCAGAAGTGTTCAGGGACGGTATGGGCGAAGTCATAAAACACGCCGCGATAAAAGATTCCGCGTTGTTTGACGAGTTAATAGGGAACAGCATAAAAAACGCATATGATATAAGCGAAAAAATGATATACCGGAACATCGATATAAAACGTGAAATTGTCGAACATGATGAATTTGAAAACGGAGAAAGGAGGTTGTTGAATTTTGGTCACACCTTAGCGCATTCCGCTGAAAAGCTGTCAAACTATCAGAACCTTTCCCACGGCATGGCAGTTTCTGCGGGAATGGCGATGATAACCAAAGCATCGGAACGCGCAGGGATCACACACTCCGGAGTATATGAAAAACTTTGCGCTTGTCTGGAAAAATACGGTCTGCCGCGAGATTTCCGGTACGATATGAAAGATCTGATCCGAAACATTATTAACGACAAAAAAATCGAAAGCGGAAAAATAAACTTGATTCTGCTTCTCAACCTGGGAAAAGCCTGCATAAAACCCCTAACGATCAAGGAATTTGAAAATTTTATGATTCCCTATGATTCCCTATGATTTCCGGCGAAAATTTATAAATTTAAATAACATCTGAAATTAATATCAGGAGTGAACGGAAATGAACAACAGGTTATTAAAAATTATCGCGGCGATTGCAATTATGGTATATATACTCTCCGCGTGTTCAAACCCGAACGGCAATCCCCCAAAACAATCCGGAGCATCCGAACAGGCAATTTCTGCCGAACAGCCGCTGATGACGGCGGAAGAATACCCCTTAACCCAAGGTTCCAATCCTACCCGGATCATATCCGAAAAATTATTTGCCCGCTTTACCGGTCTGGACGATACCAGGGAAGATTATTACCGAATCAAACATACGGGGACAAGCGCGGCTTACGCTGAATTTTTAACGGAAAATTCGGGCATTGACATGATTATCGCGCAGCAGCCCGACCCAAAAACCGAACAGGAATTGGAAAACACACATTTTAAGGAAATCGCAAAGGATGCGCTAGTGTTCATCACCAATGCCGGCAATCCTGTCGATAACCTCACAACGCCGCAATTGATGGGCATATTGACCGGAAAGATTAAAAATTGGACGGATGTAGGCGGCAATGATGAACCCATCAGCCTATTCGCAAGGAATGAAACGGGCGGAAGCCAGATATTGCTGAAAAAGTATATATTAAAAAATACGGATATGGTCGAAGTCCCCGAAAAAAATTACGCCAACGACATGAATGTAATGTCGAGGTATGTGGCGGAAAACACCCAAAACGGCGCAACATTGGGGTATACTACATATTATTTTGCAGAATTTTCAGGCAAACGCGAGGATATTAAGATTATTCGTATAAACGGTATAAAAGCTGAATTTAATACCATCGAACAAAATTTGTATCCTTTCGTTGCTTTTATTTACGCGGGCGTAAAGAACATGGATTCTCCTGCCGGGGCAATCTTTCAATGGCTTTCAACTCCGGACGGTAAGGAATTGATAAAAACAACAGGTTATATTCCCTATTAAAAATTTCGGCAAACAAAATATAACGGCTCTATAGCTCAATAACGTAAAGGAACGGTATATATAAATGACTGTAACATTCAGCCCCGCTAAATTTGCGGGTGAGATAATTCCGCCGCCGTCTAAATGTTATACACATCGCGCTATGATTTGCGCGGCTCTTGCCAAAGGTAAATCACGGATCAGTAACATTATTTTTTCCGATGATATGAACGCGACGATAGATGCGCTTAGAACGATTGGCGCAAAAATCGAAACCTCGGACGGATATTGTGATATAACCGGTATCGGAGACATGGAAACCCTGCCGCAGAATGTTAATATAAATTGTCGTGAGTCCGGCTCTACGCTGCGGTTTATGATGCCGGTTTGTGCTGCGCTGGGAATAAATGCCGCTTTCACGGGACACGGGAAATTACCCTCACGGCCTCTTGACCCTTATTTTTCGGCAATGGGTCCCAAAGGGGTGAATTTTAATTTCAACGGCAAAATACCCTCAATAAGCGGTAGGTTGAACAGAGGTGATTTCATCCTGACAGGAGATGTTTCTTCGCAATTTTTCACAGGTTTGTTTTTCGCTCTTCCACTTGTAAGCGGCGGCAGCACGGTCGAAGTTACCGGGAATTTAGAATCACTTCCGTATCTGGAAATTACACGGGATACACTGCGTGCTTTCGGTATAGAAATATACAAAGATAATCCGGTCGGCGCAAACAGCACCGCAAGGTGGATAATACCGGGGAATAAAAAATACGAAAAATGTGATTATAATGTTGAACGCGATTTTTCCTCGGCTGCATTTTTTGCGGTTGCCGGAGCTGTTTCGGCTGATAACGGCGACGGAATAAAAATCATGGGGATGAATAAAAATTCGATACAAGGTGATAAAGCGGTTTTTGATATTATTTCCGAATGCGGTGCAAGGGTATCATTTTCCGCCGGAACAGACCCTCACGAGTCAAGATATATTGTTAAACCGCCATCGGACGGAAAATTGAAGCCTTTTAATGTCAATGCTTCCGACATTCCCGATCTTGTCCCGATCCTGGCGGTACTTGCATCTTTTTGTGAGGGGACAAGTTTGATTACCGGGGCGAAACGTCTGAAGATTAAAGAGAGCGACCGGCTTTCGGCGATAAGCGATGTTATAAATAATTTGGGCGGTGAAGTTATTCCCAACGAAGACGGGCTTTTGATAAGAGGAGCGGCAAAATTGAAAGGAGGTCGTTGTGACAGTCACAATGACCATCGGATAGCGATGTCAGCGGCAATAATGGCGGCAGGATGCGAAGCACCGTCCGAGCTTTTTGGCGCTCAGGCAGTACGAAAATCCTACCCTGACTTTTTTAAAGATTATAAAAAGCTGGGGGGAACGTGTTATGCAGACCTCGGATTTTAAATTTGAATTACCGCCTGAACTTATTGCACAGCATCCAATCGACAGGCGCGACGGCTCGAGACTGTTGTGCTTAGATCGTGATTCCGGCAAAATTATTCATAGTCACTTTTATAATATAGCAGATTTATTGCTGCCCGGAGATGTTCTTGTGCTTAACGATTCCCGGGTCATTCCGGCACGGATTTTCGGCGAAAAAATTTCAAAAGATCCGCTAGATACCGATTGCGCCGCAGGGATTAACGCTGTTAAGGAAGAAAAAGCGAATAGTTCACAAGTAGAATTTGTATTATTGCGGCAAAAGGATATTGATTTATGGGAATGTTTGGTCAAGCCGGGGAAAAAAGCAAAGGTAAATACAAAATTTGATTTTTCGGGTTTTATGCAAGGACAAGTTATCGCCGAAATCCCGGATGTCGGGCGCCTGGTAAAGTTTGAATATGATAATGTCACGGGCGGAATTTATCATATTCTGGAACATATAGGTCATATGCCGCTGCCGCCGTATATCACAAAAAAGCTGGTGAATAAAGAACGGTACCAAACGGTATATTCCAACCAACCGGGATCTGCCGCCGCCGCTACCGCCGGACTTCACTTCACCCCGGAACTGCTGAAAAAACTTGTGAGCAAAGGTGTAGCCATAACATATGTGACGTTACACGTTGGGTTGGGTACGTTCCGTCCGGTAAAAACGAAAACAATTGAGGAACATACAATGCACTCGGAGCATTATTTCTTGCCGCAGGCGACGGCGGACACGATCAACCGCGCCAAAAGCAACGGAAATAGAGTGATAGCTACGGGAACGACCGCTTGCCGGGTATTGGAAACAGCCGGAAGAGATAACGGCACCTTATATGAGTACGAAGGAGATACTGATATTTTCATCTATCCCGGTTATGATTTTAAAGTGATAGACGGTCTTATCACGAATTTCCATCTGCCGGAAAGCACTTTGATAATGCTTACAGCGGCGTTTGCAGGATATAAAAACATTATGAACGCTTACCAAACCGCAGTTGGTCAAAAATACAGATTTTTCAGCTTCGGGGATGCGATGCTGATACTATGAGATACGTTTTAAGACGCAATGAAACCCGCAAATTGCCTTGATATAAGGGCATTTGCGGGTTTTTGTCAGTCTTCGCCCTTGTACAAAAATCGGTTCGTTACACCGGTATTGAAGCGTATCGACTCGATTTTGCCGTCCAAAATACAAAAGTTTTGCACGATTTGGATGAAAAAATCCTTGCTTGACGGCAAGATGCCACACAGCGGCGGAGGCGATGGTCTCCGCCGTAATTTATATAGAAATTATTCTTTGAAAACGCTTGACATATCCTCGTAACTCGTATAGAATGATATTAGGATAATAAAGAAAGGAGCGTCGGGAATGATAATGGATAGAATGTTCATACACACTAAGGTTTTTGACAAACAATGGGTATCTCTCGGATGTAATGACGACGACCTTTCTGAATTGCAAAAGGCTATATCTGATAACGCGCAAAGGCATCCGGTAATCCGCGGGACAGGCGGTGTCCGAAAAACAAGGAGCGCATTGGAAGGTCGTGGGAAAAGCGGCGGAGTTAGAGTCATATACGGCGATTTCCCGGAGCACGGCATCGTGTACTTATTCGATGCGTATCAAAAGAACGAAAAAGAAGATATAACCGAAAACGAGAGAAAGTTTCTCAAAACCGTTATGGGTCAAATCAATATGAATTGGAGGAATCGAAAATGAGCAGAATGGGTGAAAGGCTTGTCGAAGCAATGCAGGAAGCATTAGACCACTCTGAGGGGAAAATAGAGTTGCGTACCTCCCGGATACCGGTTGTCCCGGTGCGCGAGACAATCAGCGCAGACGAGATTAGGGAAACGCGAAAAGGACTCGGTATGTCGCAAGGCGTATTCGCTATGACAATTGGAGTGTCGAGAAAGACGGTAGAGTCGTGGGAGACCGGGCGATATATGCCGGATGGAGCGGCGCGTAGGCTTATCACGATTATGCAAACAGACCCGACGTTTCCCGAAAAATACGGCATTGTTAGAGCGTAGCGGAAGGGGGCTATCGTCCCCTTTCGCTTTATCTCATCCCGTAAGTATAGGTTGTCCTATGGTTATGCGATGAGGTTTTCGGCGGCATGAAAAATATCATGCCGTGCGAAACGGGGATGCGATGCTCATTGTATAGAAGATTTGTAAAAGCGGAAATATAGCCCGGAAAAAAACACTTGACAATATGGTGAATATCCCATAGAATGATAGTAGCTAATAATAAACTAAAGGGTGAAAGCGAGTGCAAAACTTTCCGTATCAAGCGATTTTTTATGATAAGCCTGACGGAACAATGCCGACAAGAGAGTTTCTTTTGGAAATAGACAAGAAAATGAGAGCAAAGATGATTTGGACAATAAACGTTTTAAAAGTCGATGGACCGGAGATAAGGGAACCATACTCAAAGCATTTAGACGATGGGATATTTGAACTGCAAGCTCAAGTCGGAACAGACATAACTCGTGTTCTGTACTTCTTCATGGTTGGGAAACGAGCCATACTCACCCACGGTTTTATTAAGAAAACGGAAAAAACGCCGCTATCGGAAATTGAAAAGGCAAAAAATTACCGTTCCGAATATTTAAGCAGGGGGGAAAATAAGAAATGACTAATTATGACGAGTTCGTAAAGGAACAACTAAAAGATCCGGAGTTTCGGGCGGAGTACGAATCACTTGAGCCAGAGTTTTCTATTGTTTTGGCAATAAATGAAGCAAGGAGAAACACCGGTATAACGCAATCACAGCTTGCCGCAAGAACCGGAATTGACCAAAGCGACATCAGCAGGATAGAAACTGGCGATGCTAACCCGTCGTTGAACACATTGAAACGACTTGCGGCCGGTATGGACATGAGGCTCAAGTTGGAGTTTCTACCGACAGAGGGAAAACAGACGGTACAAGCGTAGAGATCATGGGGTTGATGGAGCCCTCCCTTTCGCTTTACCTTACCCCAGTCAATTCCAAAGCGGATAAAGCGGCATTTGTGGTATCCCATCAATATTGGTTGGTGGTCCTATGCTAACAGGATAACAGATTTACAACCGTGTAATCTGTTATTTTGCGAGTAGTGGGGATGCTATGCTGATACTATAAGGGGTGTTGGAAAAGTCGCTCGCGATGAATCGCCCGTCGTGATGAATCGCCCGCAAAAATACTGCGCCGGATTTTTTGCGGTCTTTGTTTTTCAACACCTACATAAAGGAAGAATGATGCCGGAATGAGCGAACATGAAGAAAAGCGCAGGGCACAGCGGAACCGTACCATAACGCTTTCCAAGGATGAAATTACTTATTATCTGAACAAATGTGTAACATCGGACGGCCTGACAAATAAACTTACCGGCAGTCCTTGTGCTGGTCATATAACCGATACCGTAATTTTTTCGGATGTATTTGATGTGTTCGGCAGATTGCCGGACTCTTTCGTTGATTTACTTATTGCGGATCCGCCGTATAACCTGAACAAATCATATGCGGACACAAACTTTAAGAAGATGAACCAAAACGAATACTGCGCTTTTACCGAAAAATGGATTCTCGGCATAAAGCGGCTTCTAAAAAAATCAGCATCGGCTTATGTGTGCTGCGACTGGCAAAGCAGCATGATGATCGGTCCGATTCTGCAGGAACATTTTTATATCCAAAACCGCATCACATGGCAGCGTGAAAAAGGGCGCGGGGCACAAAATAACTGGAAAAATTCGATGGAAGATATATGGTTTGTCAGCGTATCGGCAAAAGATTATACTTTTAATGTGGACGATGTGAAGCTGCGCCGCAGAGTTCTCGCACCGTATACGGCAGACGGCAAACCCAAGGATTGGGTGAAAAGTTCCGGCGGCAATTTTCGCGACACATATCCCTCAAACTTTTGGGACGATATATCCGTACCCTATTGGTCAATGCCGGAAAATACCGACCATCCCGCACAAAAACCCGAAAAACTTATCGCTAAAATTATTCTTGCAAGCTCAAATCCCGGCGAAATAGTGTTCGACCCCTTTCTCGGGTCAGGCTCATCCGCTGTCACGGCAAAGAAGCTGGGGCGTCATTATGTCGGCATAGAACGCGAACCTTTGTATTGCGCACTTGCCCAAAAGCGTTTGGAAACAGCCGAAAACGACAAAAAAATACAGGGCTATTCAGACGGCGTGTTTTGGGAACGGAACACCGCGGCACTGCATAAAACAATGCGGAAAAACCATGCTCCCCCTGATAATGAGGAAAATTGATCTTAATTCTATCGACTTCGAGCCAGGATCAAATTTTCAAAATTCTTTTTGCGTTACCGCTCAATATTGCTTCTATATCCTCCTGTGCCAGCGGCATAGATTTCAAATGCTCTATCTCTGTGCAGGCATTACTCCACGGTGCATCTGATCCGAACAGGATCTTATCCGCGCCGTGCTTTTTTACGATCCTTAAAAATTGATCGCGGGAAAAATATTCAAACCCCATCGAGGTGTCAAGATAAATCCCGCTTCCCGCTAAAATCTGCTCAACATCGTCCCATTGATCATGACCGCCCAGATGGGAAGCAATGATAACGCCGCCCCTCATAGCTTTTGCTACGTTTAAAAACTTCGCGGGTGTACTTTTGAACGGCGGCTTAAATGCGGGGTCAAATCCGCCGTGATGCAGCAATATTAAACCCTTGCTCAACGCATAATCATATATTTTGAGCATATGTTTATCGTCCAAAATGAAATTTTGATATTCAGCGTGAAATTTCAAGCCTTTTAAACCTAACTCCGCCGCAAAGTCAATATCGCTTTTATAGTCGTCTGTGTGAGGATATATACCCCCGAAAGGGATCAGTCTTTCAGACCGGACGGATGCCGACCATTCATTCGCTCTTTTTGTCTGTGTCTGTTTTGTGACTACGGGTAAAACTACGGAAATATCTATTGCCCATTCGTCCATGTTTTTTAGCAAGCCGGACTTTGTGCCATCGCTTACAGGCGGATACAGATTGTCGATCTCGCCGCAAAGAACTTCTATTGCTTTAGGCGCAAGCTCGTCGGGGAAAATATGGGTGTGAAAATCTACGACCATAGGATGCCTCTTTCTTTTATTGGATATTCTCGTCAAAATTGCCTTGTTTGACGAAAAATCATCTGTGTTCATACATAACGTTTTAATTTCCGAGGAGGTCTGTCTATT
>Ga0099364_10009610_pt1 | contig 13403 bp, 11 predicted proteins | sample TergutTh196P3_FD_73070 | JGI IMG/M metagenome (GOLD analysis project Ga0099364, IMG submission 73070) | Microcerotermes parvus P3 segment gut microbial communities from Pointe-Noire, Republic of the Congo - Th196 P3 | ecosystem: Host-associated > Arthropoda: Insects > Digestive system > Gut ...
ATATACAATTATATAAATAACCTATTTAGGTTATTTATATAATTTCTAATACTTCTATTATTCAAGTAGTTAATCGTGTGATCACCTAAAATAAAGCGGAGTTAGGGGTAAAATCAAAAAAATATTTCATTTTTTTTAATTTATTTATACTATACAAAAAAATATTTGTTCGTTTTTTCAAACCCTTATTTTTTAAAGTTCCCTTAATAACATTATGTTTCGGATGAGAATAAGGGTTTTCGGCAATATTATTTTTTGAAAGCATTTTTTTTAATAAAATTCCTCATTTTTTACATCCCACCCTACAGCCCCAGCCGAACCCGCCAATTCTGTGGATAATGATTATTTATTCGCGTACCAATTTCTTTACCAAATCCTAACAAAATCCCTTTATATTTCAATAAAACAAAGCCTTTTGGGAAATTAGAAGAGGGCAACGACAAACCTTTTAAATATGTAAGGGCATCTTTTTCGTCAAGTTCAATTTCGGGATAAAGGTTGTTGTTCGAAAAATCGATGCTCATTGCCAATGAATGTGCAGGAATAAAGATGTTTTGTTTTATTTCACCTATTTTTATGCCATATTCCAATATTTTTAATTCGTTTTTGAGTCTATTCAACTCTTCCGAAAAATGTTTGGGAAAGGCGCGCACTTGATTTTTTTCTTCATAAAATTGTAAATCGTTTGGATCTATTAATAAGGACGAAAAAGATGCCGTGGGTTTCAGATGATTGATATTTTTCCTGTTTTTTTCCTGTTTTATAATTGGTTTATACTCTTTTTTACTCTTTTTTTTCAATACTGCAACAAAAAAACCTTCCCCTTTTGTGAGGTGCGGATAAAATGCCAATCCGTTGCCGTTTGTGATGTTTATTGATGTTATTCCCCATGAATTAGGAGGAGTTAAAGGTAAGATTTCGGCTTTTTTTTCTTTTGCAAAGAATGCTATATTTTCCTCATTTTCAGATGGATTGAAGGTACAGGTGCAATATATCAAAAATCCGTCAGGTTTCAGAGAGTGCCAAATATCTGTTAAAATTTTTTGCTGCCGCACGGCACACATCGCCGCATTGTTTTCTGACCACTCTTCTATGGCGCGCTTATCTTTACGAAACATTCCTTCGCCCGAACAAGGAGCATCTACTAAAATAATATCAAAAAAATTTCTTAAAGAATGAAAATCAGCGGGAGAATTTTGAGTAATTATGCAATTTTTGTTTCCCCATTTTGTCATATTTTCAAGTAATATATGACTGCGGTTTTTAATTATTTCATTGGCAATCAATAGCCCTTTTCCGTTAAGGAATGTACTAATTAATGTAGATTTTCCGCCCGGTGCGGCACATAAATCTAAAATTACAGGGTTTTGAGTTTTTGTTTTAAGTTGTCGTAATATCCAATCAATGAACATACTGCTTGCTTCCTGTGGATAATAACAGCCGGCGTGAAAAAGCGGGTCAAGGGTATAAACAAGTTTTTGGGGAAGATAATATCCATCGGCACACCAAAGAACTTTTTCTTCATTATTCCATTGAGGAGTTGGTTTTGATGGATTTTTTCTGACTGAAATGATAGGAGACAGTTTCATAGCTTCCAAGAAACTGAATGAATCACTCCCAAGTTGCTCACTAACCCTATTTACAAAATCATTGTGCATTATAATTGCACGGGTGGAGAGGCTCGAACTCCCGACACCTGGTTTTGGAGACCAGTGCTCTACCAACTGAGCTACACCCGTGTCTGAACACAATTATTTACAAATCAATTTATTAACTATTCAATTATATCTGTAATCTGTCCTGCGCCAACGGTACGTCCACCTTCGCGTATTGCGAAACGTAAACCTTGATTAAGTGCAACAGGATAAATCAACTCAACAACTACGGATACGTTATCTCCCGGCATAACCATTTCGGTTCCTTCGGGTAAGGATATTTCACCTGTAATGTCAAGTGTACGCAAATAGAACTGCGGACGATATTTTTGGTGGAATGGCGTGTGCCTTCCGCCTTCTTCCTTTTTCAATACGTAAACCTCGGCGTTGAATTTGGTGTGAGGTTTGATTGAATTTGGTTTTGCGAGTACCATACCGCGTTTTACTTCTTTTTTGTCAATACCGCGCAATAGTAAGCCTACGTTGTCGCCTGCTTCGCCACGGTCAAGTATTTTACGGAACATCTCTACTCCTGTACATACTGTTTTATTTTTACCGTTTTCAGCACCCAGACCGATAAGTTGCATCTCATCACCTGTTTTGATAACTCCTGTTTCAATACGTCCGGTGGCAACTGTACCACGTCCTGTGATTGAAAATACGTCTTCCACGGGCATTAGGAATGATTTGTCCACGTCACGTGGCGGAATTGGTATCCATTCATCAACGGCTGCCATAAGTTCTATTACTTTGTCTTCCCACTCTGCTTCGCCGTTCAATGCGCCAAGTGCTGACCCTTGAATAACGGGAGAATTATCTCCGTCAAAATTATAGAAACTTAATAGGTCTCTAACTTCCATTTCTACTAATTCAAGAAGTTCGGGGTCATCTACTGCGTCCACTTTGTTCATGAACACAACTAATCTTGGAACGTTTACCTGACGTGCCAAAAGTATGTGTTCTCTTGTTTGTGGCATTGGACCGTCTGTCGCTGCTACTACGAGGATAGCGCCGTCCATTTGTGCCGCACCTGTTACCATGTTTTTAACATAGTCGGCGTGTCCTGGGCAGTCTACGTGTGCATAGTGCCTGTTTTCTGTTTGATACTCAACGTGTGCAGTATTAATTGTTATACCACGCTCTTTTTCTTCGGGAGCGTTGTCAATAGAATCGAAGCTCTTTATTTCGGAAAGTCCTTTTTTTGCCAATACAGATGTAATAGCGGCAGTCAAAGTAGTTTTGCCATGGTCTACGTGACCGATGGTACCGACATTAACGTGCGGCTTCGTCCTTTGGAATGTTGCTTTAGCCATAACTCAAATTTATTTAGACTGTTTGAACAATATTATTTTATTTATTTATATTACAATTTTTAATGAGCCAATGATGGGAATTGAACCCATGACCTCTTCCTTACCAAGGAAGCGCTCTACCCCTGAGCTACATCGGCTTCTTTCGAGCGGGAGACGAGGTTCAAACTCGCGACCCTTAGCTTGGAAGGCTAATGCTCTATCAACTGAGCTACTCCCGCATAAAATTTCAGCCGGCAAAAATACTATTTTTTTTAATACAAAATACAAATTGCTGCTTTTTTTGTAAAAAAAATTATTTTTTTTGGTTTCTTTTTTCTCTTCTTTTGCTTTTTTGATACGCCGGATACGGTATATATCCTTTTTTTACACGATTTATTCCATAAATAATAAAACTTATCCCGACCAATATAAAAGGAATACTTAAAATTTGTCCCATATCCAATAGCATATCTTTCTCATAATCAACCTGTATTTCTTTGACAAATTCGATAAAGAAACGGGCAACAAAAATCAAAGTGATTGACAAGCCGAAAATGATTCCTGTCTGTAATTTTACCAATTTTTTCCTGTATATAAACAAAAGTATTAAAAAGAATGCCAAATAACTGAGGGCTTCGTAGAGTTGCGCAGGATGTCTCGGAAAATCATCTACTCGTTTAAAAATAAATGCCCACGGTACGTCGGTCGGTTGTCCGATAATTTCTGAGTTTAACAGATTTGCGGTACGAATAAAAACGCCTTGTAATGGTGCCACAATTCCCATCATATCAATGGTTTTGAGGGCTGATTCTTTCGTTTTACGGGAATAAATTACTATTGCGATAATCAGTCCAATAGCACCGCCGTGACTCGCTAAGCCCTGATAACCAATAAATTTATAACTGCCATCGGGCATTTTTATTATCGGTAGCAACATTTCTCCAAGGTGCGTAAGATAGTAGAGTGGCTCGTAAAAGAGGCAATGCCCCAGACGTGCGCCAACAAATACGCCTATTGCACCGTAAATGGCAAGTTTTTCTAAATTTTCTTGTGGAATATTTTCTGTTTTGAAAAATCTACCAAGAAAATAGATGCACGTTAATAAACCGCCTACAAAAAAAATTCCGTAGTACCTTAATGATATACCAAAAATATTTACAATCTCAGGACTTACGTCCCACGTGATATAAGATAATGTCATGATTGAGTTTTATTAAAATTTTATATGGTTTTTTTGAAAATTTGTGTGAGCAAATTTATTTAGTTGGCAATTCTACAATTATGTCATTTTCACTGATATAGCGGTCTCGAATGAGAATGCCCATAACTATTGTAATCAATACGAGTGGATACCCCGTTTGAAAAGAAATTATTTTCAATTTTTCAATGTCTTCATTTGAGAAAAATTTAGCGTTTTTTGGACTATCGGTGTCCAAATAAGCGGTTTTACGGCAAAACTCTTGAATGTCGTAAGGATTTTTTGTCCCCAATGCGTTTATAGATGCCTCTATTTTACTCCAATTGTTATTGACCATGTCGATGAGGTTGTAGTCGGATACCAATTTTTCACCCTCTTCAGTCAGTGTTTCAGGACTTTTCGCTTTTGAGAGGGTGCTTTGATAATGTATATGCATCATTCCCTTCATTTCTACAACTTCTGTTTTGACGGCAACGATATCCATTTTGGCTTCAACTACCTCTGTTTTGAGTTCGTCAAGTTTCTGGCTATGCTTGTCGAGTGTTTTTGAATGCGTATCGCAAGGAAGCGATGCCAGCCTGTTACTTGTTTCGTTCAAGGTTTCTGTAACCTTGTCGAGTGTTTTTGAATGCGTATCGCAAGGAAGCGATGCCAACCTGTTACTTGTTTCGTTCAAGGTTTCTGTAACCTTGTCGAGTGTTTTTGAATGCGTATCGCAAGGTAGTGATGCCAGCCTGTTACTTGTTTCGTTCAAGGTTTCTGTAACCTTGTCGAGTGTTTTTGAATGCGTATCGCAAGGAAGCGATGCCAGCTTGTTACTTGTTTCGTTCAAGGTTTCTGTAACCTTGTCGAGTAATTTTGAATGCGTATCGCAAGGAAGCGATGCAAGTTTACGGCTATTTTCGTCGCAAGGAAGCAAGTCTAACTTCTTTATTGCATTTTGGTTTGAAACAATGTATTTAGTGACGTAATGTATAAGCCAGCCCGCTAAAAACATCAAACCGAAAATAAACGTGAAAGATCCCACAGGACTTTCTAATATTCTCTGAATTAATTCTATCATAATATCTATTTTATTTTTCTATTTTTAGGATATCGCACCATGCTATTTATCTTTGTTCGTCTCCTTTAATTTGATTTTCACTAAAATAACGGTCCCGAATTAATACTGCTACTGCTCTCGTAATAGACAATAAAGGATATTCCGAGTTGTAAGCAATTCTTTTGAGTTTATCTATATCTAAATCGGAAAGAAATTTCGGAGTATTGAACGGTAAAGTGTCTGCAAATGCAGTATCAATGCAAAATTCCTGCAAATCATAGGGATTGTTAGTGTTCAGATTTTTTAAAGAACTACTTATTTTTCCCCAATTTTCATCGACCATTGAAGCAAGGTTGTTTGATGCTACGAGTTCTTCACCTATCTCAGTGAGCACAATCGGACTTTTCTTTTTTGCGATAGGGTCTTTTGAGCCAAAAGAATAGTTCAATGATGTTTTGATTACTGCTATATCAGTTTTTAAATCGTTAAGTTTTTGGCTATGGTAATCAAGTTTATCGGTGTGGATATCACACGGCAACATTTCTGTTTTTAGTTCAAGGGTATCAATTTTTTTGCTGTGTACATCGCATTTGAGCGCATCCAATTTTTTTATGGTATTATTGGCTGACACTACGTATTTTGTTACATAATGAATTAACCAGCCCGCTAAAATCATCATTCCCAGAACAAATGAAAAAGACCCCGCTGGGCTTTCATGTATATTCTTAATTACTTCTATCATTTTATTTATTTTTTAGTTGGCAGCTCTACAATTATGTCATTTTCGCTGAAATAACGGTCTCGAATTATTATGCCGAGTACACGGGTAGTAGATAGTAAATCGGCATCGGTTGTATAAGCCAAAATTTTCAGTTTGTCGATTTCGTCTTCTGTAAAAAATTTTGGGGGTTTCATCATAGTATCGGCAAAGGCTGCATCAATGCTGTACTGCTGTATATCAAAAGGATTTCGCGTATTCAATGCAGCCACGGCACTACTAATTTTTTCCCAATTTCTATCTATCATTTCGTAAAAATTGTTTGTTTTTGCTAATTCTACTCCTAATTCCGTGAGCTCCCACGGGCTACTTCTTTTTGAAAATTTATCTTTTGTGCGAGCAAGTAATTCTAAAGACCTACTTAAAGTGTCTATTTTAAAATTCAATACGCCAAGTGTGGTGGCATGTGAATTCAGTTTTTGGGTATGCGCCTCGCACGGTAGTGCGGCAACTTTTAATTCAATATCGCTTGTTTTTTGGGTATGCGTATCGCAAGGCAGTCCATCAACCTTTTTCTTTGTATTTTGCAAAGAAACGTGATATAACGTTCCCTTGTAAAGCAAAAAACCCGCTACCAGTAAAATTCCTATTGTCGGATAATGTGCCGACAAAAAATTTAATATTGTTTCCATATCTATTTTATTTTTTCTACAAATTTAATACTTTTCTTTCCACGACACACTTTGTGGAGCTGGAGGGAATCGAACCCTCGTCCAAACAAGAAAGCAATATGGTTTCTACATGCTTATTCTGTTGTTAGTTTTCGTGAAACGCCCGGAAACAGACACCCTGACCCTTCCTTAAGTCTTTTAATGTCATCGGCAAACCAAGACTTTTTACCGACTATTTCCGATTTCTGGCACCTTCTGATCGTCCGCCTCGGAACAAGGGCAAACGGAAGATGTCTCGTCCCCGCTCTCCGAGTGGGGATTAAGCTTTTTCTACTATACTTCGATTAAGCTGCGAGAGCGTAAGTATTTTCGCCATTTAAAATTTTGAGATCCGAGTTTAACGAGCTGTAATCTCAAGGCTCGGCATGCTTACATACCTCTTTATCTTGCTGTCAAATCCATGTCAGCCCCATAAAAAGTTTTAGATTGCTTGTAAATACAGAATATGACAAGTGAGTTGCATCAATCTAAAACTTATATTTTTTATTTTATAGCAGCTTTTGCAGCAGCTAATCTTGCTATCGGTACTCGGAACGGAGAGCAACTCACGTAGTCCATTCCCATTCCGTTGCAAAATTCTACCGATGACGGCTCGCCGCCATGCTCTCCGCAAATACCTATCTTTAAATTTTCTTTTGATTTTCTACCTATTTCAACTGCCACTCGCATCAATAGTCCTACTCCTTCTTGGTCAATTGCTTGGAATGGGTCATTTTTAAGAATACCCAAGTCAAGATAAATCGGAAGGAAAGTTCCTGCATCATCACGTGAGTATCCGAAAGTCATTTGAGTAAGGTCGTTTGTTCCAAAAGAGAAGAAATCGGCTTCCGTTGCAATTGCGTCTGCAACCAAACAAGCACGCGGTATTTCAATCATCGTACCAACCAAATAATCCATTCTCTCGCCTCTTTCTGCAAATATTTGTTCGGCAGTTTGACGAATGACATCAGCCTGCATTTTATACTCTTTTAATCCGCCTGTTAATGGCACCATAATTTCGGGACGTGCGTCAATACCTTTTTGCTTAAGGTTAAGAGCCGCTTCGATAATGGCGCGAGCCTGCATACGTGTAATTTCGGGATATGTATTTCCCAAACGGCAACCGCGATGTCCAAGCATTGGATTAAACTCGTGCAGTTGATTTACTTTTGCTTTAACCATTTCAACAGGTACTCCCATTTCTTGTGCTAATTCTTCTTGTGCCTTTTCTTCGTGAGGAACAAATTCATGCAACGGCGGGTCTAATAGTCTGATTGTAACGCCGTAACCTTCCATTGCTGCCAAAATTCCCTCAAAATCATCACGTTGATATGGAAGCAGTTTTGCAAGTGCTTTTTCGCGGTCTTCGGTTGTCGAGGCGAGTATCATTTCACGCATCGCTTTAATTCTGTCGCCTTCAAAGAACATGTGTTCGGTACGTGTCAGTCCAATTCCTTGAGCACCAAATTTACGTGCAACTTCGGCGTCGTGCGGTGTGTCGGCGTTTGTTCTAACTGACATTCTGGTATATTTGCCTGCAAGTTCCATTATTGCTGCAAAATCTTCGTCTAATTCGGCTTCTTTTGTGGCAACTTTTCCTTCGTAAATATCACCTGTAGAGCCATTTATAGAAATAAAATCACCTTCATTATAGGTTTGTCCGTCAGCTTCAAGTTTTTTGCCTGCATAATCAATTTTCAGTGAGCCAGCACCTGAAACGCAACATTTACCCATTCCGCGTGCTACCACGGCTGCGTGTGAAGTCATACCGCCGCGTGCGGTCAAAATACCTTCTGCGGCTGCCATACCCGCAAGGTCTTCCGGGGATGTTTCGATACGAACCATTATCACTTTTTCGCCTCTTTTTGTCCAATCGGAAGCGTCATCGGCGTTGAATACTATTTTTCCTGTTGCGGCGCCGGGTGATGCTGCCAATCCTTTTCCTATCACTTTTACCTGTTTCAACGCATCTTTGTCGAAAACGGGGTGTAATAGTTCGTCCAATTTGTTTGGATCCATACGCAATAATGCTGCTTTTTCGTCAATCACTCCTTGACGTAGCATATCCATTGCAATTTTCACCATTGCGGCGCCGGTACGTTTTCCGTTACGTGTTTGTAACATCCAAAGTTTGCCTTCTTGCACGGTAAATTCCAAATCCTGCATATCACGATAGTGGTTTTCCAATTTGGTTTGGTATGTGTCAAGTTCTTTGTATATTTCGGGCATTGCTTCTTCCATTGATGGATATTTTGCAATACGCTCTTCTTCTGAAATACACGCTAATTGAGCCCAACTTTGCGAGCCAATTTTGGTAACTTGCAACGGAGTACGAATACCAGCAACCACATCTTCGCCCTGTGCATTAATAAGATATTCACCTATCAGTTGGTCTTCGCCTGTTGCAGCGTCTCGTGTGAAACATACGCCTGTAGCGGAAGTGTCGCCCATATTTCCGAACACCATTGCCTGAACGTTAACGGCTGTTCCCCATTCGGCAGGAATATTTTCCATTTTACGATAGAGAATTGCTCTGTCGTTCATCCAAGAATCAAAAACGGAACAGACAGCACCCCAAAGCTGCTCGTATGCACAATCTGGAAAGTCGTTGCCTGTCTGATTTTTAACGGCTGCTTTAAATTTGTCGACTAATTCTTTAAGGTTATCAACCGTTAAATCGGTATCCAAATGGACACCTTTTTCTTCTTTAAGTTTTTCGATAATTTCTTCGAATGGGTCGATGTCGTTTTTGTTTTCGGGTTTCATTCCGAGGACAACGTCTCCGTACATTTGAATGAAACGGCGGTATGAATCCCACACAAAACGTTCGTTTCCTGTTTTGCGGGTCAAACCTTCGACCACAGCGTCATTAAGTCCTAAGTTCAAAATTGTGTCCATCATACCCGGCATCGAAGCACGTGCGCCGGACCGTACTGAAACAAGCATTGGATTTTCGATGTCTCCGAATTTAGAGTTCATCAATTTTTCTAATTCTGCTATTGCAGTTTCAACTTCGGGTTTCAAAAGTTCTACAACTTTTTCTTTACCTAACTCGTAATATTCAGTACAAGTGTCGGTTGTAATCGTAAACCCAGGAGGTACGGGAACTCCTATCAGGTTCATTTCGGCAAGATTTGCCCCTTTTCCGCCGAGCAAATTTTTCATGTCGGCTTTCCCTTCGGCTTTTCCGTCTCCGAAAGTATATACTCGCTTTTTATCCATAAAAATCAATGAGTTGTATATTATTATAAAAACATTATTCCAAAAATTTTTGGGCGCAAAGATAATAAAAATTTTTGGAATAATAATTGTATTAAACAAAAAATCAAAAAAAATAATATATATTCATTTCTATTTGCAACAAAATATAACTTATTTCGTTATAAGAAAAAAATTGTTTTGTAATTTATTCATTAATTTATATTTTAATACATTATGGTACAATCATTTTCCTTAAGTCCGAATCCGTTGGTACGGTTTATCCAAAAAGAGCCGAAGGATTTTACAAAAGCTGACTTAATTAACTACATCACTGAAAATGAAATAGAAATGGTAAATTTTCGCTATGTAGGCAGCGACGGACGATTAAAAACATTGAACTTTATTATTAATGATGCTGACTATCTTAATAATATTTTGACTTTTGGCGAGCGTGTAGATGGCTCAAGTCTCTTTCCGTTTTTAGATTCAGGCGCAAGCGACTTGTATGTAATTCCGCGCTATCGCACAGCATTTCGGAATCCTTTCAGCGAAATTCCTGCCGTTGATATTCTTTGCAGTTATTATACGAGAAACGGTGAAGCATTAGAAAGTTCACCCGAAAATACGTTACGCAAAGCACATCAAGAGTTTAAACGAGTTACGGGAATGGAATTTGAAGCAATGGGAGAGCTGGAATACTACATAATATGCGACTCTGACCCGCTTTTTGAAGCCGAAAATCAAAGAGGCTACCACGAATCAAGTCCATTTTGCAAATGGGGTGATTTCCGTAGCGAATGTTTGCAGTTGATTGCGCAAACAGGAGGTAAACTCAAATACGGACATTCAGAAGTGGGAAATTTTATCCTTGATAATAAGTTGTATGAACAAAATGAAATTGAATTTTTACCTGTTTCCGTTGAGGATGCCGCCGACCAATTAGTCATTGCAAAGTGGATAATGCGTACACTTGCACACTCTTACGGTGTCGATTTAACATTTTCGCCGAAAATTACAGCAGGCAAAGCAGGTAGCGGAATGCACGTACATACAAAAATTGTCAAAGATGGCAAAAATATGTATATGGAAAACGGCAAACTGTCCGACAACGCCTTAAAAGCAATTTCAGGTATGCTCGACTTGGCACCATCCCTGACTGCTTTTGGAAATATGATACCTACATCGTATTTCCGTTTAGTTCCGCATCAGGAAGCACCTACAAATATTTGCTGGGGCGATAGCAATCGTTCTGTGTTAGTACGCGTACCACTCGGATGGACATCGGGCGCAAAAAAGATGATTACCGATGCTAATCCATTGGAAATAAATATGCAAAATACTGACCCTGACCAAAAACAAACCGTAGAGTTCCGTTGTCCAGATGGCTCTGCTGATGTTTATCTATTATTAGCAGGAATAACAGTCGCAGTCAGACACGGTTTTGAAATGGAAAACGCAATTGATTATGCCAAAGAGAGATACGTTAGTGTCAATATTTTCCACGAAGAACATAAAGAAATAGCGACTCAATTAAGTCATTTGCCCGCTTCGTGCGTTGAATCGGCTGAATGTCTTGAAAAACAACGAGATATTTATGAACAACACGGCGTTTTCAGTCCCGCCTTAATTAACGGGCTGCTAAAAAAATTAAAATCTTTTAACGACCGTACTTTAAGAAAAGATATTGAAGGCGATATGAAAAAGGTTTTAAGTGTTGTGAAGAAATATACAAATATAGGGTAAGGGATGAAATAAAGATGAGCTAAATCAATGAAAAAAGTAATATTATTGTTAGCTGTTGCCTCTCTGATTGTTACGGCATGTCCGCCGCCATATATGCACGAAGAGACGTATTATCCTGTATTTATGAGCCGAGAAATATTGGAAATTTCTGTTAAATACGTAGAAGGTGAACGAGATATGATAGAGACAGGAAAAATCTATTATCGCGAGCCATATATTTTTGTAAACGAGCGTTATAAAGGTGTTCACGTTATCAATAGCACCGATCCTGCCAATCCTATCAAGGAAGGATTTATTGTTGCCCCCGGCTGCTTAGATATGGCGGTAAAAGGCAACATTATGTATCTTGACAATGCGGTCGACCTTGTGAGTTTTGATTTGAATACCAAACAAATAACAAAACGTCTCAAAAATGTTTTCCCCGAACCATTGCCTCCTGACGATTTGTTTTATTACGACATATACAACCGTCCTGAAGGCTATGTCATTGTGGAATGGATAAAAGTAAATAATGAACATAATAACAGAAGATATTAAGTCATGAAAAATTTATTTTATTTTTTGTTTCTCTCTCTTATTATTGCATCTTGCGCAAGTGAAAGCGACGGCGGGTCCGGCGCAGAAGGGAAAGGCGGTTCAATGGCACGCTTTGCTATTAGTGGCGACGTATTATTCACTGTTTCAACTGACAGCTTAAAAGTTTTTAACATTGCTGATGCAGCAAACCCCACATATTCAGCAGAAAGAAATGTGAAAGTGGGTTTCGACATAGAAACGGTCTTTCCGATGGATACTCTGCTGTTTATCGGTGCGCGCAGCGGAATGTACGTGTATGATATAAGAGATCCGAGATTCCCGACTTTTTTGTCGGAAGTTACGCACATAAGAAGTTGCGACCCCGTGGTAGCGCAAGATAATTATGCGTATATTACCCTCAACACAAACGCTATGGGTTGTGGAATGACTCCAAATAACGTATTATTAGTTTACGACATCAGCAGTCCATTGAATCCTGAACTGTTACGGACAATTCAAATGAATGGTCCAACGGGATTAGGCGTTGATGGCGACAAACTTTTTGTTTGCGACAAAAGTTTAAAAGTCTTCGACATAACCGACCCAACTGATGTACGGCAAATCGATGACCTTGTTGATATAGACGAGGTAAATATCCGTAACGCTTATGATGTAATTCCCGTTGATGGCGTATTAATCCTAGTGGCGCAAGAAGGACTCTACTTGTTTGATTACACAGGTGAAAGATTGAGGTTTTTGAGTAAGATAGAGATAGGGAATGGGTGAATGAGGGAATGAGGGAATGGGTGAATGAGAGAATGATAGTTGCTCTGTCTCTGTGATTTCTTTGTGATTTCTCTGTGCCTCTGTGCTGAATAATTCAATACAGAGGCACAAAGGACACAAAGTTTCACAGAGGGGGCTAAATTGTAATAATTTCAGACTTCTTTTAGTCAATTCTGTAAATATTTAGTACCTATTTATTAACCCGCGTAGGGGCAACCCTTGCAGTTGCCCTAATAGCACAACACGTGGCATCCACCGACCAACGTCATTGCGGGCTCGACCCGCAATCCCCTGATAACAATGGAAAAATAAAAACCCTTCGCGCGCCTCCGTGAACCCTTCGTGCGGCTTCGTGGTAAAAAGGAAAAAAAATCAAAAAACATTTTATTTTTTTGGTTTATAAAAATTTTTAGTAACTTTGCACTTTATTTATTAAACTTGCTTACAGATTTTGGTTTTAAGCGTGTTTTTGGAATTAAAGAGATTTCTTAACTTTTACAATAAATTGACCTTTGTCTATATCGAACTGCCACGTTTCAATG